>Ga0209292_1000186_pt1 | contig 87283 bp, 82 predicted proteins | sample GOMGulsemesocosm_2_FD_184634 | JGI IMG/M metagenome (GOLD analysis project Ga0209292, IMG submission 184634) | Methane-oxidizing microbial communities from mesocosms in the Gulf of Mexico - GOM9C Gulf of Mexico (SPAdes) (version 2) | ecosystem: Environmental > Aquatic > Marine > Cold seeps... | reverse complement strand
GCTTTGCAAGCTAGCTGTGTTGCTCCTGTCGGATTGGCATGGGATCGTGCATTAACACTGCAGCCCGAACTGAAATTACATGCCCATGATGGCAATCATGCTGCATTTACCGGAGCATTTTTGACATCACTTGTTTTTTATGAAGTGATCACTGGTATGTCTGCAGACCTTTTACCTTATATTGCTAACATTGATATTGAAAAGAGTACGCAAGACTTTTTAGGGCAAGTAGCGTCTGCAACGATTTTGGAAAATGTCGCCTGTAAATATTAATTAGCTATTAATCCCCTTTAAGTGCCTCTAATCCTGCCGCCGTCATGGTCGGGATAAACTCTGTTATGGAAAATTCGGTAAGCTGAGCTTGATAAAAGGGGTCTTCTTGCAATATTTTATCAAGCTCACCTCTATTGGCAACATTGACCAATATTATTCCGCCAGTTCTTGGTACTTTACGGCCCGAAACGATAAATTTACCGAGCGCATAATATTTTTCTAAATAAGATATATGAGCGGCTAAATGTTTTTCTACTTTGTCTAATTCTGTAATGTAAGTTAGAGCTACAATGTACATTCATGTTTCCTTGGGGCTGTTGAACTTTCGAGATTGTTTTTGCAGCTGTTTGTTGGGTATTTTTACAAAGCCGATTCTTTGTAATGTGGTTATTCCACATAAAAAGGTGATAGCTTGGTAAAAATGTCCAATAAACGCTGTCCGAAGGATTCGGCTAAAAACGTTTTACTCTTTGTTGAGCAGTATTTGCTTAGAATGACTAGGCTACACGCTACTCGCCGCGATTAAAACGTTTTTATCTCGAACAAAATCTAACCGCGAAAGATCAACAGCCCCTAAGCTATTTTAGGTATCGTTCGCTATTTATCATAACTTTAACAACAACCTTCCCACAAAAGGTTAATACCCTAACAAACAGCTAGTTAGTACATAACGGCCTACTACATAACTGCCTAGTACATAAAGCGTATTTTAAACATTAATAAGTCTACATCGGGGTGTTCAAATTGATTTCTTATTATCTCTTTATGGCTACTAAATTGCTGACCTTGTTCAAAATAACTGCCATTTCTTGCGTATACTAAATAAACATCAGATAAAGGAGCAAAACGGTAACGATAACGAAATTGCAGTGTGAGTTGACTTTGCTTGAAGTTCGACTCTTGCAATGAGAGCTGTGAGTTTGGCGCTTTATTGTTTACAAAGCTAATGTTTTCGCCATTTTTAGCTTCAATACTGAACCATTGCCCTTTAATGCTGAGTTCTTGATTTTCAAACATTGACCACAGCACTTTAACGTTAAATTGGTCAAAATTACGTTGATAACTTGTTAATTTTCCCAAGGAATTTCCTATTAACCAGTCATCACTATCTAAATGTGATGCACTACCTGAAAAAATCACTTGATCAGTTATTGCATAATCTGCAGATAATTTAACACTATTTGCCCAACCATTAATGCCTTCTTGTAAATAGTTTAGGTCAACTTGGTAATGAAATTTTCCTGTATATGGACTGACATATTGAATTAAATAATCCTGTCTTTGTGTTAACTTAATACTACCATTGCCACGAGAGATCAAATCGTCGTAACCCGAGGTAGCATAATTTATTGTGGTTATCACTTTGGCGTTATTTTGTGTTTTCGCTGTCATTGCAACAGTATATTTTTGTGGCAACTGCTCCTGCTGAAAGTTGGAAGAAAAAATGGCAGAACCGTGCCAATCAATTTGTCTAAAGGGGCTGTTAGTACTGTTTGGGATTAATAAATAGTCGCTTGAAATCTTAATTTTCTTTAGATTATTTCGAGCTAAATAGCCCATGTCATTTAGGCTTATGTCTTTATCTAGCCATGTTAATCCTAGATCTGTTTGCCATTGGCGATTCGTTCGATAATTGAGGTTAAATGTACCACCAATACCATCTACTGTGTCTTTATGTCTAATTTGAGAATATAACAACTTACCTTCGATATTTACTTTATCTTTATCAAAACCATAATCTATTGCTGAGCTTATGGCACTGCGATTAATGGTAGGACGGTCTACCCAATTTATTAATTGTCCAATATAGCTTTGCTTATACTTATATAACCAACGGCTACTAATAAACTGTTTACCTTTAGCATCCTCACTCTCATCTTCGGTGACAACCATCAAGCCAAAATCGAAAGTTTGATGAGTATTAAGGTACTTAACTGCGGCAAGTATGTCTGATGGTTCACTGTCAGCCCCATCTGAATTTCCACCAATACGTCTGGTATTAAGCATTTCAAAGTCATTTCCCTTGATATCAAATAAGCTTTGGTTTTCGGTGAAAAATGCACGTTTGTCACTATACAAAGTCTCAACGGCTGAAAAGTTTGCAATTAACTCATCACTTTCTGCTTGACCAAAATCAGGGTTGATTGTTGCCGTTATTTGTTGATTAACTGTTGGTTTCCATAAGAAATCAAGTCTCAACGGCTGAAAAGTTTGCAATTAACTCATCACTTTCTGCTTGACCAAAATCAGGGTTGATTGTTGCCGTTATTTGTTGATTAACTGTTGGTTTCCATAAGAAATCGGTACCAATTCTTAGCTTTGACTTCTGCTCATTAAAGTCTTGTGTTACCGAACTATATGGGAAAATTTGTATTGTTGATTTTTCAGGTTTTTTAACCTTTACGGGATAAAGAGACTGCATAAAGTTGGCTCTAGATGACGAGGTGTCTGGAAAAGAATAACTTTCTCCTTCACCGATGTTGTATCGTGAAAAATGAAGTTTTATTTCACTACTATTTTTTTTAGTAGCGAGCGGGAAGGGGGCTATCGACCAAGGAATGAAAATTTCGCTATACCAGTTAGTATCATCCTCTGAAACGTTAAAGTCCCATGCGCCCTCCCAGTCGTCATCAAAATTACTTCCTCTTGAATATACGCCATCCATACTACCCTTACCGAGTGTAGTGACAAACTCATATACTGTGTCACCTTGTCCTGAAAAATCGATGGATACCACATTAAAATCTGCTGAAGTATGTTGGTCTTTTCCACTATATTTTCTAGAGCGTTTTTGATTTTTTTGTTGGTTTTCAAAAGCAATGTATAAACCATCATTTGTGGTCACTAATCGAACGGTTGTATTGACTCTTGGTTTTAGTCCAGTATCAGGAGAGGTAACAACAAAAGCTGAAAATACCTGTGCTTTGGCCCATACAGACTCGGTGATCTTTCCGTCTAATAGGATTTTATTTGACGGTAAAATAGAACTTAACGTTGTTGCATTAACGTTGTTAAGCAATGTAAATAGTAATAAAAAAAGTAATTGATTGACTAACTTCATGCCAGAGGAACTTCTTGGTAATGTGGTTGAGCGCTTATAATAATTAACTAGAGTTACTTTCAATAAATGAAATAACCCTTATACTTATGAATTTAATTCATACTGAGTTTTAATGTGTTTAGAAAACTTCCCCCGTTAAAGTCGCTATTGGCATTTGCTGCTGCGTCTCGTAGCCAAAATTTTAGTCTTGCGGCCAAAGAACTTTATATAACGCAAAGTGCAATTAGTCATCAAATTAAGAATTTGGAAGAATTTTTGGGACAGAAGCTTTTTTATCGAGAAGGAAAGCTTTTAAAGCTATCAGCACACGGGCAGCTTTACGCACAAACTATTAACCAAAGTATTGAGCAAATTATCTCTGCAACACAAGAAATAGTGGGTCATCATGATAATGTTTTACAGTTTGGCGTAAGTAGTACTTTTGCTATTCATCGCATCACACCTGAATTGAATGATTTATATTTACGTCATAATCAGCTTGATATTCGACTGCGGATGTTAAGTTGCAGTGATGACATTACCGGGTTAGATCTCGATGTTATTTTATATGATCATCCAATAGAGCATATTTCTTACGAATGTATTGAGCTGAAAAGAGAAGCGTTTTACCCTATCGCGAATGCTGAACTTGCCAATAAACTTAGTGTGCTCCCTGAAGAGTGGCAGAGACAGACTACATTGATCGATATTCAAACTGTTGATTTATGGCAATCTTGGTTTAAAGAACAACAACTTGAGTTTATTGATAGCGATATTCAGTATTTTGGCCATACAATCTTAATATTAAAAGCGGTTCTTGCAGGTCAAGGCATTTCGTTATTAGGTGAAACGTTAATATGCAATGAACTCGCTAGTGGTGAACTGGTTAAATTAAGTGATAAACCAATAATATTTCCTGACGATGGTTTTTATTTTGCTTGGCATAAACGTCGTAAAAATGATGCCAATATTCGTTTGCTTAAAAATTGGTTATTGGGTTTGTTATAACTGATGTTTTGTAATGTTACTTCAAACATTAAAATAAAGGTATGAATTTTATTCACATAAAATAAAGTGTTTCATTGGTGGTATTCTGCAATTTCTCATAAAGTATCTTTTTAATTCTATGAGAATAACGTATGAAAAACGCATTATTGGTAACCACCCATCCATACACGGATTCGTTTAATTTTGCTTTGCGTGATCAAATGGCTGAATTGTTGTACAAGCTAAATTGGCAAATAAACACCTCTGATTTATATCAACAAGGGTTCAGTCCAATATTAGGGGAGAGTACTTTTTCAACATTTCCTGCATCTATTCCACTTAACCTACTAAAGCAGCAGGAGGTAGCTTATCAACAAGAGTTATTTAGCAAAGACATTGTCAGCGAACAAAACAAGTTATTAGCTGCAGATATACTTATTTTACAATTTCCATTGTGGTGGGGCAGTTACCCTGCAATGTTGAAAGGTTGGATTGAGAATATTATCAGCAAAGGGTATGCCTATGGTAGTCAGTATTTATTAGCGGAAAAAAAAGTATTATTATCCGTTACAACGGGTGGTGCCGATAACATTGAAGAGGTTGATTATTACCAAAGGAAAATTCAAGAGCTTGGTGATGATGTTTTTGGCTATGTAAAAATGCAGGTCTTAAAGCCAATAATTAATCATGGCCCAGAGTTACTTAACGACCTGCAAAGCCAAGAATTACTTGCTAGTACAGAACAACACCTAACGTCATTACTTTTTGAGTAATGAGCAATATACTGTAGCTTAGATAGAAGAAAATAAGATTTTGTTATGCCCAGAATATCGCTGGCAGCATTTGCCAATAAAACAAAACTAACCACCATTGCAATAATATAATTAACAGTAAATATTCTCCGGCTGAACCGTTTGAAGATGAAATTTTTACTTTGGAAAGTAGGGAGGGCATAACTATTGATAAGGGTAAAACTCCGGATATTATTGCAAGAGAAAGACTTGCTATGGTGATGTCACCAAACTGGAGGAAATGTTGCTGACTATAAGCGACGGCGGGTAATGCAAAAGCAATAATATTAATAAACGGCCAAAAGAGTATGTTCTTTTGCACAAAACGCTGGCGCACAAGTTTATAAAGGCCAATAACTAAAGTAGAGACTAATGCAATTAATCCACTCAATAAACTCAACCATAAAAGTAGCACCTTAATTAGTGAATATTTTTTATAAGTATGTAGACCATCACTAAATACGACATTGCCATTTTCATTTCTAACAATTACATGAGAGGTCATATTTCTATCTGTAGCGCGAAATGAGTTGTAAGTTAAAGGTATTAATTTTCTATCTTTACTTTGCAATGAACTGAGTAATAAATGATCTTCTTGCCAAGTCAAATATTTAAAGTTGAAGACTAAATCTAACCAGGAAAATTGCGCCATATTATTGGGAGCATCAATATAGACTCCTTGAATTTCAGAAAAATCAAAAACCTTATGTTCGCTCTTTTGAACAAGGTTTTTTTTAACTGTTAATTTATCAATAAAGGCTTGATTGAACTGCTCATAATTGGCTGAGTCATTATCGGTATTTATGGCGTAAAAAAACGACTTTTTTTGTTCTGGAAAAATGCAAAAATAAGCACGAAAACCAAATGTAGTGCCAGGGTGACATAGAGAAAAAACGTTATGACGATCTCGTCCAGCTAACGCTAATCCATGACCAATATTTAAACCTGCATCTGCGGCGTCTGTAGCTGATGGATAGCCTAAAAATGACATTAACTCTGTGTCAATAAATTCTTTCCCTTGGTATTGACCATTGCCCAATAAAAGTGTAGAAAACTTCACCATATCTAACGCTGTTGTTGTAAATTGCCCCGCAGGCCTTAATGAAAGGGCTACAGCCGCTTGTTCAACATTATTTTCAACATAGCCCATGGCCAATGAATTTTCTTGATATGTATTCGTTTGAGTCGTAAAAAGGAAAGTGCTATTTGTCATCTCCAATGGTGCCAATAAACTGTTATCTAAATAGGTTTCGTAGTGTTGATTAACGACTTGCTCAATTACCATGCCTAATAGGGTGTAGCCCATATTTGAATATGAGTATTGGCTACCAGGTTTTGATCTGATAGTTAATAATGATTTGTCTGTTGTTAAAAAGGCTTGTGATAATGCAGACATTGGTTTTACCGAAGTATTCAAAAATTGCCACATACGAATATTATCTAAACCCGCAGTATGTTCAAGTAAGTGTTTGATGGTTATTGGTGTACTATTTTTCCATGGATTAATGATAGCCAACTTGGGTAATAAGGTCGTTATCTTAGTATCAAGCGCCAGTTTCTCCTGACTTACCAGACGTAATACTCCTATAGCAATCAGCACTTTTGTAACAGAGCCTACATGTACTTGATTTGTATCACTCATAGGCGTTAGCGTCGCAAGGTGGCTATAACCAGTACTTCCCGTTGCCGCACTGCCATTATTAATGGTTGCCCACGTTATACCAGCAAGTTGGTTATCGTTTAGTATGTTATTAAGCTTTTTATTAAAGTTAATATCTTCATTTGCTGATGCAATATTTGCTGTGAGAGGGGCAAGCATAAGGAGGAGGAAGTAACTAATAAGCTTAATTATCAGTGGTTTAATAGAGGGTTTTGTTAGTGTCTTTACTACAGGCGTCATTATTACTTGTTTATAAATTCATTGTAGAATGAAGTTTATTATCATTAAAGTGAAACTAAAGTGAAATCAGAAGTAGAAGAGTATTAATACAATCTTATTTAAAGGTACTTGTTAGCGTATTTTATGTAACTTATCGTAAAATTGCTCTTTTTCACTTTGATAAGTGTTTTTGTCTGTTGGGTATTTATTATGTAAATATTGTTTTAATTGGTTTAACTCATTTATAAGCTTCAAATTTCCTTTCATTTCATTAACAAAGTTTAAGTGTTTGTTAATCGCCAAATGACCTAATGGGTAAATATGTAAATGTACTTTTCTTTTAGTTTTTGAAAAATACTGTCTGCCTGTGAGGCCGTATTCTCCTTTATAGGAATAACCCATATCAATGAAGATCTTTTTTTGTGCTACGACATCACTTATATTCGAAACGATGCCCAAAATGTCAATACAGTCTTTAGCGTATAATCCAGTAATCGCAGTGGAGCCAATATGATGAAGTGTAATGTCTGTGTTGTAGTTCAAAAGAATTAAATCTTTTTCAATACCATACTCAGTTTTCCATTCATTTTTATACGGATAAATATACATAATTGAAAAGTGCTCAAACGCTCGATTATCGGGCTAAACTTGGTTGATTAGAATTATCGACAAAAGGAAAAAATACAAAGATATATTACACCGATTCACGTGGTGTAAAAACAGGCTAAAACTAGTGACGTTTTAACTCTAGTTATTTATTTTCTAATCGTATTAATTAGCACTTTTTTCAACCTTACAATTAGGTCCCATTTTTTTATATCACAAAAAGGCTTTTCTTGTTCAATGGTAACCGAGCCAGCGTTACTTGAAAAACCAATAGAAGAGCACGAAAACAACAACAAAGAAAATATTATCACAATGAATCTAAACACATATTACTCCTGAAAGGTTACACGAGAACGTCAAGAAAATCAGCACTCCAATCAGAAAAAGAATTGCTGGCTTCATTGTCAATTAACGAAAGCAGCCACTATTTATTTTCCTTTGAATGTTCTCTTATATTTTACTGTTTTGTCAAAGCTGACTTTACGATTGCAAAACCTATTAGGCCTAATAAATTACCTGTAGATTTATTCATATAATAGGTCAATCAGAAAAAGAATTGCTGGCTACAATGTCAATTAACGAAAGCAGCCAATTATTTAATTCTCCTTTGAATGTTCTCTTATATTTTACTGTTTTGTCAAAGCTGACTTTACGATTGCAAAACCTATTAGGCCTAATAAAGCCCCCGTAAATTTATCAATATAATAGGCTGCTTTGGTGAACTTGCTGCGATCTTTGTTTGTACATTTAATGGCAACATATCATCAGTAAGTCTTGCGGTAAGTAATTCTGAGCCCTTTGTTGAGTTAACTTCAATTTTTTCGATAAATTGTTGAAGAAGTGTTAAATGATTTAAAAAAATTTTGATAATCTATATTCACATCGAAATTCATCTGCATATTCCTTTAGACAGTTAACGCCTATAATAGCGCTCTTACAGGCATGGGCTAAGTCAGCGTTGGTTAGCATTGTATAGTAAAGCTAAATTGATTAATTTGTTCTGTTTTTTACTCGATAAGCTTGATATTTATTCGTAAAATCATAACCTAACTGTTTAGTTAAGTGAAAAACGTGCGCAAGTATTGCAGATTTTTTTCATGTCGAATGACTTGTAAACAAAGTGACTTTCAAAACAGCACTGTTCATAACAGCTAACGATTAAGATGAAATATGAGAAGAATGTTTCGTGATAAATAAAGCCTAAATTTCTCTAGGCCCTAATTTAACGGTAATAAGCCATATAGCAAGGCTATTTACTTATAAAAGGCCTCAACAGTACCTTTTAGTGTGATCAGAATAGGTTGTCCACGACGATCCAACGCTTTAGGTGCAGGAATTTTTACCCAACCTTCACTGATGCAATACTCTTCAACATCGTTACGTTCTTTGCCATTAAGTATAATACCAACGTTATGCTCAAAAATTTCTGCCACATGATGTGGGCTACGGGGATTACCCGAAAGTCGATCTGGTAAAGCGGGTAGCGATTTAGTGTCGTTCATGTTCGTGACCTAAAGTAAATAAAAAGTGCGCTATTGTAGACAAAATAGGCCTAGCGCTCAAGAACTGCTGTGGAATTTAGTTAGCTTTTCTCTTGAGTTGTGAGTAATAACTCATTTGAATTATCCTGCCCATGGCTCACTTTTCTAGAATTCGATATCACTTCATACTTACTTTTAGCGCATAAAACCTGTTTATCTGAATGGAGAATCTATTTTTTATGTTTTTTACGATATTTAAACACCATAATTATGATGACTAACTGTAATACTGATGTGACTAGCAAACCAACGATAGATTGCAATTGAGAGTATTTTTCAGTGTAAATATAGAGTGAAACATTACCTAATGCAAACGCCCCCCATGTTATAGGAGAAACACCTTCAGATGTTTTTGATTTAAACAAATGGAGTAATTGGATTATGGTTGCTGTAGGAAAAACAATGGCGGGTATATACCCAAAAACATCAATAAAACTCAATGACTTTTACCTTTCAATTTAACGCCCCAATAATGAGACAAATAATGCTAGCTAAACTTTGTAGCGAAGGAACATAGTTAGCTTTATGTATCCCGGTTGACTTATTTTTTTGACTTTTTTTTGATGAGTTTTTTAGTGAATTTTTAGTTGTGGTATTATAACAATCAACCGAATCATCAAAATTGCTAGAGAAAAAATCAATACTGTCATTTAATTCTATGTTTGTCATATGATTTTTAAAAGAGTCTGATTGCTGCTTATTTTAATCATTTGCTCCCTTTAATTTTTCTGGAAAAACCAAACAATCCTTTGGGTATAGTCGCTTCTAACTTAGACCATATATCGTATTTATCCCCAACTCTGATGGATATTGAAATATTGTACGCCCCTAAAAAGCAAGATAAGCTGCCAAACATTGCCATTTTATAAAGCGCTATATCCATTAATGAAGTAATAAACCAAATCCCAGCAAAGACAGCACCAACAATTATAAAAAACACTTCAGTTTTTTTTAATTCATTACGGGAAGCGGTAAACCAACCCGTACCTAAGTAGCATCTTAACCAAAGTGGATAATCCTTGTAGGTTTTAATTTTTTTATCCATTGAATATAACTTCTGTTCAAGCTCATCTACATCTATTTCAAGCACTGCTGCAAGAGCACGTAAAGAGGCATAACTCACTCTATGACCACTTTCTACACGTTGAATAGTGCGAAGACTTAAACCACTTAACTCTGCAAGTTCTTCTTGAGATAGGTGTTTTATATACCTAAGACTCTTTACAAACATACGATTCTCCCTAATGTTATAGATTAAATACTATTAGAAAATCACTATGTCGGTGACGCAAATTTACCGCCTTTATGCCGCCAGTAATAAATAAATGGCTATTTACTAAAGAGCTGCCAGTTCAAAGTGAAAACAGTTAGATATATTTTACCATTTAATGTTTTTATTAGGTTTTTTAATACTACAGCTAAAGGTGTAATTTCATGTCAATCCTGTTCATACCAACGCCCCAACCATCTTTTATTTCTACAATACACTCAGCTCCATATTTAGCAAAAAATGGTGAAAATAAATGGCTTGCTGCAATTTTTATAAATTTTAATTTTTTGTGGTGAGCGATGCTGATAACTCGATTCATTACTATCGAACCTATGCCCAAACCTTGAAATGAAGGTGAAATTAAAATCCAGTTTATATTTTTGTATGCAGACTCTTCTCCTATTAATCCAAAGCACCAACAATACTTTCCCCTGATAAACAAACTTCATAATCTGTTGGAAGAGAATCAAGGAAACTCAAATAATCTAAACGTTCATTGGATGCAAAAAAAATTGGGGTATTCTCATCAAACATAGCAAGACATGATTCTTTATCTTTCAATAGATAAGGTCTAAATTTTATATTAGCGGTCAATAGTGATCTCCATCGAAATGACGCCTTACTAAGAGGCTGATAATAGTTTGTTAATATGTGCAGGAAAAACTGAGAAAACGGTTTGTAGTCCAGTTTTAATTAGCTTGTTGTAAGATATCTATACTTGATTCAAACCCAACTCTTTTTGTTTTATTTTTGTAAGCCCTAATGAAACTATTCGGTGTGACTCTTTAAGGTAATAACATAAATCGTTATCATTTTCTGTGCTGCTACTAAATTGTTGAATCCATTTCATGCCACGATTTGCAAAATAAGGAGCGGGTTTGTAACCTTCGCATTCACTGAGAAAACCAAAGTTTTGCTCGGATGTTTTAAATGTAAAAGCAGATTGTTTGTCGTTTGCCCAACCACCAATGGCAAAAACTTTACCTCCGACTTTCCAAACATGAGAATTCCCCCATTGAACTACGTATGTGGTTGCAGATAAAGAGCCACAAAACTTGTTAAATCCATCGTAATTCATTAATGCTCCATGTGACTAATGATGCCCAATTAAAGGGGAAATAATATAGCTGGCTAATATCTTGAAGAGAGTGAAAACATATTAGCTGTTCTTATCCCACTTGAACAGCCAGCAACTTAGCTGCTTATTGTAAAAAAGACGTGCTTGTTATTGATAACAAAGGCTTCTACTACTGTCCTTGTTTAACTGTTTGATAGGCAACCGTACCAATAGCCATTAAAACAGGCATATTACCCTTTGAGCTATTCATTATAAATGGACTTGTGATTCTTATATTCACGAAGTCGTTTACAACAAATGTTTGTTTTACCCTTTTCTCTGACAACCCAGTCCCCGATGAGTCATCATTTGAAAGCCAGTCCCACTGTACAAACATACCACCTTCTTTTATTAGGGGTTTTAATAAACTCATCGTTGCTCCATAGTCAGGTAGAAAACCACAAACAGATGACGCCACTATAAGATCAAACTTGTTTTCTAATTCAGGAAGACGTTGGATTAACTCTTCCGTGAGATAATCAGATAGAGACGACACATTATTTAGCGCTTTTTTATTCAGATGTTTTATCATTTCAGAAGATGGGTCTATTGCAACAATACTTTTGGCTGCTGGACTCATAAGTTGAGTTAATGCGCCTGTTCCACAACCAAAATCAAGAATAGTTAGACCATCAATATTGATATTATCTACAAGCTCAGAATATGCATTTTTTGCATATTTTTCTACAGTAGGATCTACGTCCCAATTTTCAGCGTACTCGTCCCATTCGTTACTCAAAGTGCTCTCCAAAACTATATCGTTTATCTAAATGCCTTACGGCCTCTGGATTGGCTTGTTAGTTGACTTTTCCCTTGGACAAAACTTCAACCTTTGCCACTGTTTCTTTTCCATTGAAGAAGGGGGATGGACTATTTCTTTTGCCAAAAATTCCCTTAAGCATAAAACCTATTATTTTAGGCATGAAAGAGAGCGGGAACTTAGAATGCACATCATTAGGCATTTCTCCTATAGAATACTTCCCAAAAGCCTTCAATGTTACAGGACCTAATGTATTCAGTTTTTCTTGCTCGTTGCTAAATTTCATCAACTTTACTGATACACCTATGAATGGAATCTTTGCTGAGCTTAAGGTATTAGCTATTGGCATATTGCAGCATGTAGTATGCCAGCGATATATGCCTTTGTCTTTTAATTGTATGGCACTAATCTTGTCTTGACCTTCGGTAACTTTCATAAGTTCAGGATAGGTTTGGAAAAGCTCAGAACCTCCATGTTCATCCAAAATATTTTCTTTATTATTTAAATGCGAGGCGAATTTTTGGCAATCGCAACACAAGCAATGTACATGAAAAAATGACCCGTGGACCACTTTAATATTTCCTTTTACAACTCCACATAAACATTCCAATTCAACTATATTTGACACTTTATATCCTCATAATAAACGTTTGCATAATAGATGTGTTCACCTAATACCCAAAGAAACATCTGCTTTTATCTGACTCTCCATATCCAAGAAGGTCAAAATAATAAACTTTATAATGGCGTGATAAATCCTGAATAAGATGTCTCAAGTTGAACGACGACCAAGGAGTTCCGTGTACCAGAATAAGGGGTTTACCTTCACCTTTAATACCATATTTAACGTGACGACCTTTAAAACTAAATGTATGGGGAAGTCTTTTGTTGTTCAACGTATATTCCTTAAATTTAACGCTAAGTTAAGAGACAAAATTGTTTGCTAAAATAAGCGACGAAGGAGAAAAAGCCAGCTGTTTTTTCCTGTTAATTTTTTTGGTGTTACTGAAGAAATATTTCATTTTCTCTCACAACGCAACTATCAATTGATATAGGACGATTATTCCTGTCCACAAGCCAACATTCATCATAAATAGAACAATAACAAAGCTCTATTTTTATTGATTCATCAACTCGTAAAAGCACTTTCGCCTTATCTCCCTTATAAGAAAGTGGCGTGATCATATTTTGAGGTGACAACGTACGATTACCTAAATGAGACTGTGTAATATTTTCAACCACATTCAAATCCGACCAACGTTTGATAAACACAGAGTTGTGTTTAATTTTTGCATACTTTATTAAAGCCGGCCCTGTACCACTATTTGAAACTGAATAACTAAAGGAATCAGGGCCAAAACTTCTATGAATTTCCAATCTAGGCCAGACAGCCGCTCTCGCATATTCTCTATCAACATAAGCCGAATAAATAGAAGTGAAAGCCGTGACTAAACCTATAAATAGTGCTGATGATGCGATAATCATCTCCGGATTTCTATACCACTTTAAACTACCCATATTCTTATAATTCCACTATATTCTGAGATTGATATAAAGCCAGTTAACGGCCAATTAACGTCCAATCAACGGACAAATAATTGTTAGCCAAAATGTTGATGAACAAAAACGGCCAACTGTTTTTTGTCCTTATTAATTAGTTTGTTATATTTCAACTCTGTCACCATGACTTGGCGGAGTCGAGGTCACTGTAAATACCAAATCACAGTCGTGTTGATTGCTTAATTGATGTTTTGAACCTGCTGGAATGTGGATCCCTTGATTAGGATTTACAGTAAATATTTGACCTTCAAGTTCCATACTTGCAACACCTGATAATATGAAAAAGAATTGCTCTGCTTTTGTGTGAAAATGACGAGCTTCAGAACAACCAGAAGGAACTCTTTCTTGGATTACACTTAAACCTTCAGACTTTACTAGATGCCATCCATCACACTTGTTGCCCCAAGTATAATGTTCAGCTGATTGATTGCTAATGACTGCCAAGAATGCTCCTTGAAATATAACGCCCATTTAAGGGGCTGATAATGGTTTGCTAAAATTGTGTAGCGAAGAGAAACCGAGCAAACTGTTAGCAGTCCCGCTTTAAATTCTTGTTAGTATTTCTTTAATCTAATCCTGCCGTTGGTAGCAAGTTAGCCCCTGACGAGCCCATTAACAGAGTATTAGAAGACGGAGCCAAGTCTGTAAAAAACGAATTAATTACATTAATACCGTAATTATCAAGTTCATCTTTGATATTCTTAGTAAGTGATAAATCGATGCTTTCTTGATTCTCAATTATGTCATCATATTTCATAGATGTTAAAAGTAGCCTTACTTTTGCTAATGAAATATCTTTTATTAAATCTTCAATATCCCAAGTTTCACCATAAGCCTTTACTAAGTCATCAACTTCGTAAACGACAATCGCGCTCACAGCGAGTGTGTATTTATCCTTTGTAACTAGCGCTTGATAAGGGAGGTTAGTTGTTTGTCTAGCAGTGGGGTAAATTTCAAGCTCTGAAAGTAACTTATTATACAAACAGATACCTGAAGTTACGGGTGTAACAATAGCACTTCCTGAAGGTAAAAATGGAGCGAAAAGTGACCACTGGTTTAGCTTGAAAACATGTTTCCAAAGAATTGGTGTAGTGAATTTAACACCACCATGGGTTTTCCTTACTACATTTAAACTAAATATTTTTGGAGTAAGCCAAGCAAGAGGAATAAACCATATAATCCAGTCAGGTATTTTGTTTATAAGTAATGCTACTAATTCCACCGTAACTCCCTTGTACTGCTAACAACAACTTATTATGAGGAAATAATCCTTGTTTAAATGAGGGATATTTCCTTCTTTCAATTTTTTTTGTTGATAACAATACTGAAAAATATAAGATACTTCAATCAATTAGCGAAACATACTTAACACGTCTTTGCTAAAAGTGGGAAATATTCCTTTTTATTGGTTAACTAAGGAACTTACTCCAATTGTGTATATGGACATGAAGAAAAATTACTTTTTATAGTTTTTGTAAATACCGATACCTATCCCTGACATAACAATATGGACTCTGCTGTTATTTGTATGTTTTATTTATACCATTAGAAAACAGAAGCCTAAAAATTTTAAGCTGATGTCTGTGGGGCGCTAAGCCGACTAATATATCCATCCGCCGAGCTCATTTAAAATTATGTACGTTACCAAATTATTAACAGAGATAAGTATTTGAAAAGTTATCGCACCCTTCGACATGCTGGCATTTATTAGCTTGATATTAAAAATGTTCATTTGAAAAAATGGTGAGTCACAGTGAACCACGTCAATTATTGATAGCTGATTTTAGTTACTTGACATGGAGGATTACAGCTGTAATCATAGTTATCGGATTACACTTGTAATCAATCATCGAAGTGAATGTTATAATATTTTGGAAAAATCATTATGAGTAAGGTACAAATGCGAACCGTGAATTGTAGAATTTGGCTGTTGACTCTCTTAATAACTATTAACATTAGTTATGCCGATGAAATAAATAGCAACATTTATGGCAAATTTGATGCCGGTGAATTTAAACTTCATCTTGAATGTTATGGTACTAAATCTCCCTCTATCATAGTGCATTCGGGCTTTAATGGTTATGGATCGGAAGGTGAGTGGGGAGCTGTAATTGAAAAAATCAGTCAGAAAAACAGAATTTGCCTATACGATCGTGCGCATATGGGGAAAAGTGACAAGTTATCAAAAGCAAATACAGTCAATGATATCAGTAAAAGGTTACATACTTTATTAAACAATGCTGATGTCAGGCCGCCTTATGTAATGGTTGGCCATTCTTATGGTTCGTATCCCGTAAAAGCATACAATACACTCTATCCTGAGGATGTTGTCGGTATTTTACTTATCGACCCTAGTCAATATGGTCAATGGTCTAATCGCATCAAAAAATGGCGGCCGAAAACAGAAAAGTATACTAAAAGTCAGGAACTAGAACGTTTAGAAGAATTATCTTACTGGAATGAACCGATTAAAAATATCGCTTTTCACGACCTTAAAGCCAATGAAAAAATATTGAAGAGAACAGACGACTTTGGAGATAAGCCCTTTGTCCTTTTATGGGCAAAAGAGGGCATTTGGAACCCCGGTAAAGATCTTGGCAAAAACAGGGTATGGACTAGGATGAAAAATATGTATATAAAAGCGATTGATGACATGAATAATCTTTCAACGAATATGAAAGTTGAGTTCTCTCGAACCACTGAACATAATATACATTTCTACGAACCAGAAACAGTCATTGAACAACTTAACTATTTGTTAGCGCTAAGTCATATTCGTTGAATGACTGTTTTGTGGCGAAGTGGAACCGATTAAACAGTTAGTGAATTACTGTAAATTATTGTTATGTACTAGTTAGATAGACACCAAACTGCAAATTCATTACCGCTAGGTTCGATAAAGTGAAAACGACGACCGCCAGGAAATGAAAAGATAGCTGTAGATATTTTACCTCCAGCTAACTCAACAATGGATTGTGTATGCTCCAAATCATCACTTTTTAAAACGAGTAAAGCTGCACCATTACTCGTCTTAGACATTAATTCAGACTTAAAAAAACCACCATCAAGTCCTTGATCTGTAAATGCTGTGTATTCAGGTCCAAAATCTTGAAATGTCCACTCAAAAGCTTTTTCGAAAAATAGCTTTGTCGCAGGGATATCACTTGCAGGAAATTCTACATAATTGAGTTTCAAACGGGATGACATGGTCTTTCCTTAGTATATAACGCCCAAATAACGAGCTAAATAATGTTTGACTAACATAATGTAAGAAATGAGAGCTAGTCAGCTATTATGCATTCTTGTTTATTTTTTAACTGCGTACAAGCTAAAAATGCTAAACCAATAATACGAATGCAACATTTGACTGATGCTAACGTATTCCTAATCCATTATTGTTTATTATATTGCGACTCTCATTAGATCATTCGTTAATGATCACTGTTTTTTTTCGGCGAATATACAGAGTACGATTAAGTTTAGCCACAATATCACCTTGTTCGTCTTTGATAAATATCGGTATTTGAGGTAGGTATTTGTCTCCATTTGCCGTATTGGCAATAATGTCATCAATGAGATGTTGATTAATGAAAAATTCGGCACTGACCTTACCTCTACCCGGTTTTATAAATTCAATATCAGCGGATTTATCCCAGACCAAGTATTTATCTCCTAATTGAGCGAGTAGCATTAGCATACAAAAGGGATCTGTCATTGCAAATAAAGAGCCACCAAAATGGGTACCTACAGCATTTTTATTCCATGGGCGTAGTGTTAACTCTACTCGGGCTACTTTAAAGTCGGTAGACATATGTTTAATACGAATACCTGCAAAAAATAATGGCGGCCAAGCATTAAGAATAAAGCGGAAAAACCAAGATTTCTTAAACAATAAACTCATTTATAATCACTTAATAAAATTTAATCACATCACATTGAATTTCATGATAACACAAACTCATTGTACCAGTTGAGGGGCAGGTAATATAAACATCATTAATTTATGGAAAGCTCTTATGGGAAGACGATAACTATCATTAAGCAGGCTAAGGGGATGTTGCTGAAACAGAATGTTTTACTTTATTTTTAGTAAAGATGAAGGTACTGAATTTTATCTTCAATAAGCAGTACCTACAGGGTATTTAATCGCTACCAAATTCTATACTTTGTTTGGTGAAAATATACTGAAAGAGCCTTGGTATTGAATAACATCGATAAAGCTCTTTAAGTTCTTTTATGATTCACCAAAAGACTTAAGCGATGTTACCAAACTTACCTTGTTGATAATCACTTATTGCTTGACGAATCTCTTGTTCAGTATTCATTACAAAAGGCCCCATGTGAACAATTTTTTCACGTATTTTATTTCCTACTAAAATAAGTGCACCGGCCCCTTCCTCATCAGCTGTAATCGCTAATGCGTGTTGAGCATCAACAATCGCCATTTCTCCCATTTTTAAACGAGGAGATGAAAAACTCCCTGTGTGTACATAAACGAGTACTTGTTCGGCAGTAGATAAATCTAATGTCGCTTGAGCTGCGCTTGCAAGGGTTAAATCCGCAAGTGCAGCATTTGCCGTTAACCCCGTTAAAGGTGATGAATCAGTTTTTCCGTCAAACGTCCATTGACCCGCCAGCAACTTAATACTTGCACCCGTTTTATTACTGATAGTTGGCAAATTAGTTGAGTCTTGATAGCGCGCTGGACGTAACTTATCTTTTGCTGGCATATTCAGCCATATTTGAAAGCCATGCATGCTTGCGTTTTCATCTGTCATTGGCATTTCAGAATGAATAACGCCATAGCCGGTGCTCATCCATTGCACATTACCCGCCGTTATTAATTCACTATTACCTAGTTGATCCTTGTGTTCAAAGCCACCTTTGATCATATAAGTAAATGTTTCGATACCGCGATGAGGATGTGCTGGGAAGCCGCCAATAAAGTCATTTTTGTCATCGGACTTTAGCTCATCAATCATTAAATACGGGTCAAAGTGTTTGCCTGTAAAATCAGCAATACGTGATATTTTAACGCCATCACCATCTTGAGTCGCTTGTGAATTTACTTTATTTAATATGATCATTTTTTATCCTTAATTACTTAATTTATAAGCCAACTTGCTCACGATGATGAGGCGCAGACCAATCTTGATTATGACCTATGGGGACAATGCCGTAGGTATTAATAGACAAATGGCTTGCATAATAATGGCGCTTAATATGAGCCATGTTTACCGTTTCTGCGATGTTTGGCATTTGATATAACTCCAACATGTAGTGGTAAAGGTTGTTGTATTCTTTAATTAAATGCAGGTTACATTTAAAGTGAGTATGATAAACCGCGTCAAAGCGTATTAATGTTGTCCATAAGCGCCAATCAGCTTCGGTAATTTCATTACCTGTTAGATAACGCTGCGTAGCAAGTTTGTCATCTAATGTTTGTAACGCTTCAAATAAGGTGTCGACATTATTCTCATATGCCTGCTGTGTACTTGCAAAGCCCGATTTGTAGACGCCGTTGTTAATACGGTGATAAACAAACTCATTTACTTCATCTATTTGAGTCTGTAAATGCTCAGGATAAAAATCTAGTTCATTACCGGTTAACTGGTCAAAAGCAGAATTAAGCATCCGGATAATCTCTGAAGACTCATTATTTACAATGACTTTTAATTTCTTGTCCCATAATACGGGAACGGTAATAGCGCCAGTATATTCAGGTGCTTTTTCATAGTACCTTTCAAACATAAACTCACTAGCATATAGGTCATCTCCCGTTGTGCCATAAAGTGCGGCGGAGTCTTTATCATGCTTAAAGCTCCAACCATTCTCAAACATGTCAGGGTGAACCACACTTACCGTAATAAGGTCTTCCAATCCCTTTAGTTGACGAAAAATCAAGGTACGGTGTGCCCAAGGACATGCCAATGATACATAAAGGTGATAGCGGCCAGCTTCGGCTATAAATCCTTCATCTCCTGTAGGGCCGGCACTACCATCTGGTGTGATCCAATGTCTAAACTGTGAATCTTTACGACGATATTCGCCACCTTTGATACTGCTTTTCCAGTTGGTTTTAACTTTACTCATGATTATTATCTCCGCTAATTTGATTGAATTATTTTTTTGCTAATATGTTATCTAGTGAAATTTTACCTGCGCCACTGAACATTAAAGATATTGATATCGCTAACAACGCCAGAGCAAACTCATAACCGTTGTTACTCATAAATAAACCATTTACAAAATGTAAACTAAAGATGGCAACTAGCATGGTAATACTAAGCATCAAAGCTGCAGGACGAACCAGTAAACCAATTAATAAAGCGATACCACCAAAAAACTCTGCACTACCTGCTAATAATGCCAACTGATATCCGGGTTCAAGACCAATGGATGCCATCCACTGACCCGTACCTTCAAGTCCGTAACCACCAAACCAAGCAAATAATTTTTGTGCGCCGTGAGCAATAAAAATAAAAGCGGCTGGAATTCTAAGCGCCAAAGTGGCAAAACCGGCTTGAGTTACGAGTAGATTATTTACAAAAGAGTTATTCATTTTATTCTCCAAAGTTCGTTGTTTCTGAATGTTGGAGCTATTATATTTAATGGTGCTAATGATTAATAACGGTAATATTTGATTGTATAGTTCAAAATAATTGATGTAATGATGGACGACTCTTAAAAAACAGTCATGCATCGACTTTGTGATAGTACAGTCTGTCAATATACTTAAAGATTAGTTTGGCAATACGGCAAAAATTGGCCTCGTTAATTCAAATTGTTATGATTGCTATGGAAGTCATATCCAAAATTTATATCTAGCTGCCATCTACTTTTTCCTGCCAAATCATTCAAAACGTTATTGACTAGGTCGAGTATGTTTATCGTTTAGTAAATATGTGTTGGGTTATTGCAAACAATAGATCGCTAAATAGTGGTGTTTATATTGATAACTTTTTTAGTTAAGCCTATCAGTAGTGCCAGAATTTATGGGCTTCTTATAGGAATAGAAGTTTTTTAGAACTTTTTTATAGATTATTTTCAAGCATTTAGTTACTCATAAAAACATACTGGCAATGAAGAAATTAATAAAAACGCATTAATTAAAAGATGTCTTATTAGCATTAATCACAAAAAGGGTATAAACAAATGAAGGTATTTATTATCAGCTCCATTGTCGCACTGGCAATATATTGTGCGGGTGCTCAGAGTAAGGACCTTGTTGCTGACAGTGGCTTTGCTAGTCAAGCACTGAAAAGCTGTAAAACGGATTTGCGTCTTCTTAATCAAGTTATTGGGTGGCAAGTAAGGTGGCCGAGACAGTGGCAGAGCATCATAACGAATGAGCCAATTAATGCGAGTGAAGCAATTAATACTTGGTCTGCCGTACCTGTTGCAATTGAACAAGCTGTTGAGACATTACGTTTAGGCATGGCCGCTAATGAAACGGCACCACGTCCTGTTGTTATCAGAGTTCAACAACAAGTTCGTGACCTTTTGTCCGATTTGACCGCGTTAAACTCTAAGTATCGTTTCAAAAATGTTAAGCATCAAAATGCAGCACAATGGAACGCACTCATTAGTGAAAATATTGCACCAGCTATTGCTATTTATGAACAGTTTCTTAGTAACGAGTATCTTCCTGTTACGCTTGAGGCACCTGGACTTTCTAAACTAAAAGCAGGGAAAGAGTGTTTTATTAATGCAGCGACTTGGTGGACAACGTTAAATTTATCTGCGAATGAAATAGAAAAAATAGGCAAACGTTTTCTCGAAGAGTCACACGTCCAATTACTTGCAACAGGAAAGAAGGGTGATTCAGTGAAAAGCCTACTTGCAGGATTACGAATGAAAACCACAGAAAATCAAACCACAGCTGATGAATTGATAACTATTTCAGAAGCGGCCCTCGTTCGAGCACAAAACAAAACTCTTTTGTCCTTCTCCAAACAAACAGATAAGAAGTTTATTGTCAGTGAAATGCCAAAATATATGCAAGATTCAGCTCCTGCAGGTTATTACGGTAAAGCTCAAGGAAAAACACCCGCTCGTTATATTATTAATCCATCGCGACCTAATGAACGACGTCTTATGGCTGAAGTGATAGCTTTTCATGAAGGAGTGCCGGGTCATCATCTTTGGTCTACGTATCCTCGTGAAACCCCATCAACAGGTTATAACTCTGGCATTTTAGAAGGTTGGGCGCTCTATTCAGAATACCTTGCTGATGAAATGGATCTTTACAGTTCAACTTATGATCGACAAGGCATGATCACAAAGCATCTATGGACCGCGAGTCGACTCATTGTTGAGCCTGGTATTCATTTACGGGGCTGGTCACGTGAGGATGCAATTAGCTTTATGATGGAAAATACAGTGATGTCTCGGATTGAAATTGAAATTGAAGTAGACCGCTACATTGCTATGCCAGGTCAATCCTTAAGTTACATGATCGGTGCTGATTTAATTCTATCTGAACGCAAACGAGCACAAGAACTTATGGGCAAAGCTTTTGATATTGCCGTTTTTCATGATGTGATCTTAACTGCTGGAGTACGTCCTTTGTCTATCGTTCGTGAAGATATTAGGCGCTGGGCTGAGATGACTAAGTAACACTTTGATAATTGTTCTAAATCTTTAGAAATAAACGAGTCTGCTGAGATCTTTAAACGGTCAATTCGAGTCGCTTAATCAAGAAAATAAGGGAGTAAAATGAACAGGTTAATCAGTATGTTTATCGTTATTATTGTTACATTTTTTATGGGTCCCAATGCAAATGCAAATTGGTTTAACAAACAAGTTGTTGAACAAGATGCTGTTAAAAAAGTCACACAATATTTGCAGAGAAACTTTTCACAACAGGTAGAGCAATGGATAACGATAAGTGAAATACCTGCTCCACCAGGACAAGAAGAGCAGAGGGGACGTTATATTTCAGCGCAGTTTCGTAAGTTGGGCTTAAAACCTGAAAGTGATGAAATTGGTAATGTCTGGGTTGTTATAAAAGGGGAAAAACGAGGGCCATCGCTATTGTATGCTGCTCACATGGATACAGTGTTCGATGCCGACACTGATGTTCAGGTTACTCGTAAAAATGGCCGTTTATATGGTCCAGGAGTTTGGGATAACAGTGCCTCCGTAGCGAATATGTTAGCGGTTGTTGAAGCTATGGTGAAAACCGGTTATCAACCGCACAGTGACGTTACCTTTCTGGCGACGGTGCAAGAAGAAGCTGGCTTAATTGGTATGAAATATTTTATGGAGCAACAGGGCGATAACATTGATTATGTTGCTGCACTTGATGGTAATCTTGGGCCAATACTTTATGGAGCCTTAGGCATATATTGGATCGATATGGTTTTTACCGCAGCGGGTGCCCATACGGTTAACTCTTATAATCAGCCCCACCCAGCAAAAGCGGCGGCTCAATGCATACTCGATATTTATGATATTGATCTCGATGTAAAAAAAGAGCAAGAGACACCCTTGGGTATTTACAATGTAGGTCAAGTACATGGCGGTAAAATATATAATGGTATACCGCCTGAAGTTAAGGTAACTGTTGATTTAAGAAGCGCTGATCCAAAGGAGTTAGCTCGACTTAATAACGAAATAACTAAAACCTGTAATAATGCCGCCGAACGTGAAAATGTATCTTTTACGTTGAGTTATAAAGTAAAAAATGCTGCAGGGGGCACAATTGATAAGATGAAACCTGCCTTTAACAGTGATTTTGTTCAAACGATTATGAGTATTCAAGCTTATACGGGAGCACTTAAGTCGGGGCAAGAACCGGCAATAGCGACGGGGAGTACAGATGCCAATATTGGTGTTGTACTTGGTTTACCTTCATTTTCTATGGGACGTAGCTATGGCAAAGATCAACATACGTTAGGTGAATGGGCAGATATCGCATCGGCTAAAATAGGTACTCGTCAAATTATTTACTTGCTGGCTGCTCTTGACGCCTCACAACAATTAGTAAAGTAAAAAGCAAAGCAATAATATGAGATGAAACTTTATTGCACGTATATCGTGAACCTTATTAAGATAATAACAAAGCAGTAAACCGGCGCAGTTTAATCAGCAATGATGGCGGTTTACTTATAGCTTTTATTTGACTACTTTACTGAAGTTATTTTTCCATACCGGGTCTCGTTCTAGCCAGTTACGGCTTAATAGAGAAGGTTGTGCCATGACCATCGATTTTAAATGTTCAAATGCATCTTTATTATTGGTTAACGCATAAATTTGTAACAGTTCAATTTCAAGATACATTCTACCTATAGCGTCTTTGTATCTTGGATAAATATCGAGTGCCGTTTGCGCCAGTTTATATGCCGCTGTCGTTTGTTGAGTGAGTGCGTACACTGTTGCTAGAGACATCATCACTCTTGGGTCATGCTTTACATCCATTTTTAATAATTGTTGCTCAGCTTTGGCGAGCAGTGCCTTTTTATTTTTTGATTGAGGATCTTGTAAATGCAGGTTGATAGCTTGCAATAAGCTTAATGGATATACTTGGTTTTGGTTTTCAAATATATGATCTTGTGAAGTTACTTTGGCATTAAGGATAGCCTGATAGGATGGTTCGAAGATATTAAAAAGTAATATGTGAGGTTGATTTTCAGGTAGGTTTATCGTGTTTGTAGCATTTAATAAACTTACTAAATTAGCGTTTTTAAAGTAAATGGCCAAGGCGATTCGATAGTCTAATCTTGCAGTATCTTGAGATCTTTCTCGAGCAAATAAACGCGCTTTTTCTAACAACTCAATCGCATTATCGTATTGACCAACCATAAGGTAAGTCATTGCTAATGAGTCAGCTAAAGTAGGTGTTCTTGGATTCTCAATGAAAGCACTTTTCATTATGGCTAATGATTTATCAAAATCACCTTGTCGGCGAAAAACTGCAGCTCTAAATAGCTGAACACTAGTAGTTATTGCCGGATCATGATCTGCATTTTTAATGACTTGTAAAGCTTTTTGATGATCTCGCGAGATCAGGTAATGCCACGACGCCAATGCATAATGTCCTAAAGCAAGATCAGGTTGAAGCTCAAGAGATCTTATCGCGGCTTGCTTTGATGCTGTTGCTCTTTTATTACTTTTATCAAATGCTTTACTATAAATAATCGACTGAATAATAGAAAGTTGCGCCCAAGCGCTAGCGTATTCACTATTTATTTCTACAGCTTGTTGGTATTGTTTTAACGCTTTGAAGTAATAGGACTTGTCTTCACTACGACTTTGATAATCTAATCCAAGCAAATAGAAATCTTTGGCGCTAGCGTCATTGTTTGTTTGTTGCGGAGAAAACATCCCTCGAGCAAAGTAGAGGCTGGTAATAATTGCTATACCCGTAAAAAGCCACAACCATTTATTTTTCGTTTTTGATGCAGGTTGCAGTTTAGGTTTGACCTGATTAACAGCGGCTAAAAATTGATAGCCTTTTTTGGGCCATGTTTTTATAAAAATTGGCTTTTTAGCTGAGTCACCGAGAATGATCCTGAGCTCATTAATCGATTTGGAAAGACTACTCTCTTGAACAACAATGTCTCCCCATATTTCACTATAAAGCGTTTCTTTGGAGCATAGTTGGTTATCTGATGTTAATAACAATAAAAGTAATTGTGCGTTTTTTGCTCGTAAGTTGGTCGTCTTACCTGCTTGTAATAAAGTACCATTTTTACTATTGAAAAGGTAATCAGCGAATAGGTATTCTGACATAGATAATTAATTGGTTCAGCGAATGGGGTAATGATATAACCTTTATTCTATTTATACTATCCCCGTTACTATTCAAACCTCCTGATTTTAATATGAATTTAAAGGAGCAGCTACAGGCGCTTATTCGACAATAGTATTACTCTAATTATATTATCCCCGTTACTATTCAAACCTCCTGATTTTAATATGAATTTAAAGGAGCAGCTACAGGTGCTTATTCAACGATAGTATTATTCTATTACAAGAAGCAGCAACGAAATTTATGTGCTTTTTAAACTTAATAGAACAAGAATTTTCAATAGTGAGGCTATATCTCCCTTGTTGATCAGGTTCATGTTCAAGGAATTTTTTGATACCTATACCTCAAATTTAAGCCTGAAAAGATTATGAACTCAGCCCTCTTGTACGGGATAACAAATGTATTTTATGATTTGTAGGTGTATCGTACATCTAGGATGTTTTACATTGGTTCGATTTATATTGACATGGTGTGACATGTGTCGCACTATATTGCTGACATTTAGCGATTGTGACCAATTTATGCAACCCACAGCCCCAGAATTAGAGATTTTAAAGTTGCTATGGCATTGTGAGCCAAGAACTGCCCGTGAACTACACGATGAAATAGTGAAGCAATTTGAGTGGGGGTATTCGTCGACCAGAAAAACCCTTGAACGCATGGGAGATAAAAATTTTGTGCGTATTGAGTCACAAGGTAATAAAAAAATATACTTTGCCAAATTAGATAAAATGATCACATTGGCGGCCTTTGCTCAAGATTTTGCTAAGAGGGTATTTGAAATGGACGGCCCTTTACCTGCAGCGATGTTTGCCGATAGCCGGTTAATTGAAGCAGGTGAGATTGAAGACTTAGAGAAACTATTATCCGATTTGGAAGACGCAGCGAAATAACATGGATTATTCATACCTACTTAATACCATTTTATTGTCACTGATCTTTTTTATTCTATGGAGTGGCTTGTTGTATAGTCAAACGATTATTGTCGATAAATTTTTTCCACAAATAAGTCGTTGGTCTATTTTTTGGTGTAGTTGGCTAGTTTTGGCAGTTGTGCCTTTATTGGCCTTTTATATTAAACGAACAGAAAACTTAATTCCTGAATTACTCAAAAATAAAGCCATCATTGATAATGGACAATACTTGCATACCGACATAGCAAAATCAGTGACACCCTACAATCAAATTTCTGATTTTCAGGGACTATTGTTGATTCTAATTGTAATGGTAGTTACTTATTGCGGCTATTCGCTGTTTCGTTATTTCCTTGCTCTTCAACAAATTCACAAGGTGATTAGACAGTCGAGTTTATTACAGCATTCAGGAAGAGAAATTGCTTTTACTTACAACCAACAACAACTAATTGAGCGGTTAAATGTTAAGGTTTATGTTACCCGTCAGTCGATCTCCCCTTTTGTATTTGGTTTGTTTCGTCGGGCCCTGATTTTGCCTGAGTATGTTTTTACTTTACCTAAAATACAGAGAACACTGCTCATAGAGCATGAACTCATTCATATAAAACGCTATGACCCACAAATGGTGTTATTTTTTAGTTTTTGTTCAGCTTTATTTTGTTTTAATCCCTTTATTCGTTATTACGAAAAGCGTTTTATACAAGCAATGGAGCTTAACTGTGATGCGGAAGTTATTAATACTTTCCCTAACGATAAGTTAGATTATGCGCACACTTTGATAGCAAGTTTAAAGTGTGCTAACAAAAATAAAAATAGTGATTTATTAACCAGCTTTACAGGTACTCAGCTGAGTAAGTCAGATTTTGAACAACGTATTCGAGCAAGTATGTCTGCTATAGATAAGGGACTTATTGGCGTAAAGAGTAAGCTATTTATGTTATTCACGTTTTTAATTTTGGCAAGCTTTTCGGTATTGGCTAACAGATTGTTACCAACACAAGTCTTTGCTATAAATAATGTAGGTATTAATCCAGTAACAAATTTCACTATTTCTTCGGGATTTGGCGTCGTAAATCAGTATCGAGGAGCGCGGCCTCATCAAGCAATAGATCTTGCTGCTGCAAAGGGAACAGAAGTTATTGCGAGTTATTCGGGGACTGTCTTAATCGCTGATGATTCAAGCTTACATGAAAATTATGGCAAGGTAGTATTGATCGAACATGGCGGGCAAATGCAAACCTTGTATGCTCATTTAGATCAGTTATCGGTAAAAGCAGGGCAATACATTGTCGCTGGACAACAATTGGGAACCGTAGGTACAACGGGTCGTGTTACTGGACCACATTTGCATTTTGAAATGCTTAATTCAGGCCGAAGTGTCGATCCAAGCTTATATTTGGACCTATAGAATGTATATAAATAAAATTATCACGAGTATTTATTGTTATATTTTCATTGTTTTCAATGGATTATGTTTCAGCATTGAGAGCCTAGCTGGTGAGGTTTATAGTGAATTTCCACAACAGATAAATGCTAATGAAAAGTATGTGTTTTATACACATGGCTTGTTGTTAGAAGGGCAGAATGTAAAGCCTGAGCATGAGCGTTGGGGGGTATATGATTTTTTAGCCGTGAAAAAAGCGTTATCAGATCCTCAATATAATTTAATTGCCTATCACCGACCTAAACATACAATTGCTAACCAATTTGCTGAGAAGTTAGCTACAGATGTTAAAACGTTGTTAGACCATGGTGTAAAACCTGAAAATATTACCCTGCTAGGTTTTTCCCGTGGAGGTGAGATCACTCTCTTAGCCAATAGTAAATTAAGACAAGACAAAGTTAATACTATCTTACTGGCTGTTTGTGGTGATTATGTTAAAGGCCATGAAGAGTTTCAGCCTTATGGAAATCTATTTTCGATTTACGAGACCTCAGATTTTGCTGGTTCTTGTGAATACTTGCAGGACAGAACTAGACAGCTCAACTCTTTTATAGAAAAGTCCATCAATACAGGCAAGGAGCACGGCGCTTTTTACCAACCATTACCTCAATGGCTGGACCAAGTTAAACGTTGGATACTGTCAATACCGGATAAATAGCAAACCATTCGATAACGTTAATTCCTATGTGACAATTTTTTATTTAGCCATGTTAATACAAACATGGCTTGGAATTTTTCGGCCTGGATAAAGATGTCTGTAGAAAAAACGAACAATTAACCTTTTGTAATTAATCCTAATAATAGAGAAAAATATGATTTTTAAATTTATTAAAAGCACTATCGCTGTAATGGTATTTCTAGCATTTATTCATAGTGACGATGTTTTTGCCGGTCAGCTCTACCCATATTTCCCTAGTGAAATAAAAGCAGATGAAAAATATGTGTTTTATTCACATGGCTTTATTGTTGAAGGAACAAACGCAACACCAGTCAATCCTCGTTGGGGAATGTATGACTTCCCAGGAATTAAGAAGGCGCTATCAGACTCTCATTATAACCTCATTGCCTATCATCGAGTTAAAGGAACAAACCCGAGGGCATTTGCAAAGAAATTAGCAAAAGACATTAAAGAGCTAGTAGCCAATGGTGTTCCTTATGAAAATATTGCTTTAGTTGGCTTTTCACGTGGCGGTGCTATCACCGCGTTAACGTCGTATTATGTTGGCTCAGATAAGCTTACCGCTATTATTCTTGCCGGTTGTGGGCGATTACTTCATCAAAACCCTGATGTGGTTCTTTTTGGTAATATTTATTCCATTTACGAGACGTCGGATGGTGTTGGCTCTTGCCAGTATGTAATTGATCGCAGTAAAGGTGTAAGTTCATTTAATGAAATCTCTATTAGCACTGGAAAAGAACATGGTGCATTTTATAACCCTATTAAGGAATGGTTATTACCGGTAAAAAACTGGTTGAAAAAGGTTAAATAATGACAAATTCTAAATTGTCATTACTAAGAGTGTCGTTCTGTTGGTGTAGTTTATTGTTAATACTCATATATGCTCCATCGAGTTTTTCTTATCAAAAAGCGCTTGTTGAAAAAACTGCTATCAATACAGGAATTACATCAAATGGTGCGAAGCTAAAGACGTCTTTTCAAATACCGAGAAGTTCAGTGGTTGAAGTTCAAGACAGCCAGAGCCAACGAATATATCCGTTATTTATTAAATTACCTAAGTCATACCGGAAGAATAAAACAAAAAAATATCCGGTGATTTATTTAACCGATGCTTGGTATAGCTTTCAAATTGTTTCTGGAGCTACCCGTTACCCAATGAATGTCGGAAAGATGTCTGAAGCTATAATCGTTGGGATCTCTTATGCTAAAGGTTCAAAAGGTGATAGTAGTCGAGTACGAGACTATACACCAACGGTGGATGAACAATGGCGACAACAAACCGGTCAAGCACAGCAACATATGGAGTTTATTGAAAATGATGTTTTTTCTTATATTGAACAACATTATCGAACGCAGCCACATGACAGAACGTTTGTTGGTAACTCGCTAGGTGGGTTATTTGGCAGTTATATTTTATTAACCAAACCAGCGCTTTTTAGTCGTTATATTTTGGGTAGTCCTTCTTATTGGTTTGATAATAAAACAATATTTAAATTAGCCTCCAGTTTTACCAAACAAGATAGAATCATCAAGGCTAAAGTCTTCATCGCCATAGGAGAACGGGAAACTAAAGCATTGGAAAGTACATATGATATGGTGTCAGATGCTGAACAATTTGCTAAAACATTATTGTCTTGGCAGCATCCCGAATTAATTGTCAAAATGATGGTCATTGCTCAAGCAAATCATCAAACAGCCTTTCCAACTACTGCAATTCAAGGCTTATATTGGTTGCATCAGGTTCCAAAAGTAGAATAAGAAATGAATTTTTATAGAGGTGGTCGTCAAAACTTGACCCACTTCTTATTTATCACCTTGTTATTTTTGTCCAATAATCTCTTTTTCTCGTAAGATAATGGTTATAAATGCTTAAAGTTGATACTTAAGATAGATTTTGTCGAAAGATTTTTTACGGGTTAAATCTACTATTACAGAGTTAACCTTATTTCTTAATGACTTATCTTTAAAGGCTATATGTGAATAAACATCAGGCCATAATCTATGGATTGAAAATTGATTTACATTGACGGGCTGGCCTGTTTGATAATACTTATTTTTCAGATCGTGCCAAAATATTCGAATATCGCCAATACGAATATCTTTATGCCCGGTGACTAGTAAGTGGGTTGTATCTCTAGGGCTTGAATGTTCGCTGTAATAGGGGTTTTCATTTGCCATTTCCTTAAAAACGCTACCTAACAATTCTGTTGCACCTTGATAGGCAGCGATCGATACGTTTTGTAAGTCTGATATTTTATTGATGTTAAGTTGTGAGGACTTTTTTGATACGGCCACATCGGTATAACGAAATATTGGTGTTGATAGATGAGCCTTAACCTGCGAGCCGGAAAATATATTGCATGCTACGTCAATGAGATTTCCGTAATTAATTTCATGTAAGAGTCTGCGATTACTCATAAAAATAAATTTTATTTGATATTCGGGCAATTGCTCAAATATGGCTTCAGTGATCTCTAGAAAAAGACCTGTTTGTTCTTTTTCAATAAAAAAAGGTGGGAAATTACCAACACCGATGGTTAATTCTTGTTTAGCTGAGACGAGTGTGGATAACAGCAATATGCCTGTAAATAGTAGGCTTAGTAGAATACGTGAAAATACTTTGTCCATATTTGATATTATAGTTGAAAAACGATTATAACTGAGTATATGCCAAGTTTTTGGTAATATTAAAGTATTTATCTAAACATGTACTTTTATAATCGAGCGTAAAATGAAGAGGTTATACTTTTTACGTTAAGGTGTAGGTCTGCAGTAGAACTAATAAAGATAAAACGATATTTTATCTTTATTATTTAAGTTGAATTGTCAGGTTATGTCGAAGTCACATAGCATGAAGCTAAGCTTTTGCGCCCATTTGAATTAAATAGTCATATATCTTTGTTGTTTTTGCGCTTTTTAAAGGGCTTCGTTGTTCATATCCCTTGATGGTTTGTGCTTGTACCGCTAAATTAACGTTGGCGCCATTTTCGACAAGAAGCTCGACGACTTCATAATTTCCTTGCCTTGAGGCATTGATAAGCGCCGTTTCATCATTTTCTGCAACTTTGTCTATGTTTGCACCTAGTTGAATAAACTCTTTAATTAACTTTAGGTTATTGGTCTGCACTGCAACAATTAATGGTGTGCCGTCATTTGATGATGGTTGATCTATATCGGCACCCAACTGGATTAGTTCATTAACTAATGTGTCGTTGTTGTTTCTTGTGGCAACAATTAATGCATTACCATCACCAACAATGGTGGCATTGATGTTTAAGCCATTATTTATTAATACTCTAATGCTCTCCACATCTGAATTATCAATCATATTGATTAAATGTTCACCCTCTTCACGGGAAAGAGAAAGTGACGTTGATGGGAGTAAGCTAACATTTACTTTTTTATTATCTAATGTTGAGGCGGTAAATGCATTGGTAGTCATTGTTGTTATTGCTGCGCTGATAAGGCAAATAGTTAAAAGTTTTTTCATTTTCTACTCCATGATTAACGTTGTTTGTAAGGTATTAAATTGTACAGCTAATAAAAAAGTCGTCGTAGCGCCGAATAAAGTTTGCCAAATCGCAATATAAACTTAATTCTTTTTTATTAATTGATAATTTTAACCCGACGTTAACCGTAAATGGCTGATAATAGCGTTATAAATAATGGCATTATCTAATGCTAATTTGAGTGTAGAACTACGCTATACTTGAAATGCCTTTTAATCGGAGATTAGCTTTATGCGCTTATTTTTATTCACTATTATAACATGTAGTTTATTGTTAGCTTGTGATAAACCCACTGAAAAATTTCAAGAAGTTATACGTCCTATCGCATGGATGGATGTTCAACAATCCTCGTTTGACCAAATCAGGCGGTTATCAGGCACTGTTTATCCTGTTGAAGCGACAAATTTAAGCTTTGAAGTCGGCGGTAAAATACAAAGTGTTGTCGTGAAGCTTGGTGATTCTGTTAAACGAGGCGATGTTTTAGCACAGTTAGACCAAAGGAATTTTAATTTGGGATTACAATCATCTCAGGCAAATTTACAAAAGGCACAATCTGCTTTAGCTGAAGCTAGCAATGAGTATAAACGTTATACCGAGTTGTCGGAAAAAGGCTTAGTATCGAAATCAGGCTTTGATAATGCGAAAGCGGTTTTTGAATCAGCAAATAGTGCTGTGAGTTTAGCAACGACCCAACTTGATATTTCGAAGAAAGACTTAAGTGATACTCAACTTACAGCCCCTTATAATGGCAAAATAACAAAGAGGTTAATTGAACCGTCGATGCAAATATCTCCAGGACAAGCCGCCTTTGAAATAGAAGGAGAGGATGGTTTGGAAATACAAGTGATGGTACCAGAAACCTTGATTAGGGATTTATCCAAAGGCAGTGAAGTGAATATTGCTTATCCTGCTTTTCCACAATTATTGAGTGCCGGAAATATTACCGAAATTGGCTCGCGAGCAGAGACGGCTAATGCTTTTCCCGTCACGATATTAATTAAGTCTTCACTTGCAGGGCTGCGAGCGGGGATGACTGCTGAAGTTGACTTTACCTTTGAAGGTGTTGGTAGAACAGGTTATAGCGGTATGGCTTTTCGATTACCTCTTTCAGCATTAGCTGCTGGCGAAAAACAAAAAGCCTATGTTTTTGTATACGACGTTGAAAAAGAAATAGTGCAAAAGCGTTTTGTACAAACTGAAAGTATTTTAAATAATGAAGTCTTAGTATCTTCGGGTTTAAAAGTTGGGGATATTATCGCAATAGCTGGAGTCTCTTTTTTACGCGACGGTCAAACCGTGCGCTTGCTTGATAAGCATGTCAAAGGTTTTAACTAGTGAATCGCTGCGGAGATAAAACATGAATTTAACCAAACTAGCTTTTACTTATCGAAAATCGATATTAATGATCTTGGTGTTATTGTTAATTAATGGTGTATTTGCCTATTTAACGCTGCCGGCTCAAGAAGATCCTACTATTACCATCCGCACAGCTGTGGTAACCACATCCTTTCCTGGGATGGCGCCTGAGCGAGTAGAGCAATTAATTACCCGTGCAATAGAGAAAGAAATACGAAAAATACCAGAAGTAGAAAAAATGACTTCGACGTCGGTGACCGGTAAGTCTGTGATCCATGTTGAAATTTATGATCGCTATTTTAATTTAGATAATATCTGGCAAGATTTACGTAATAAAGTTGCACAAGCTCAAAGTAACTTACCTGATGGCACTCAAACACCGTTTATTAACGACTCTTTTGGGGATGTATCGGTTGTAACTTTAGCGTTAACTGCTGATGGTTTTAATATGGGAGAAATGAACGATATTTCTAAGCATGTTCGAGATCATCTCTATACCGTCACTGGAACCAAGAAAGTTGAAGTATTAGGCATACAAGCGGAGCGTGTTTTTCTTGAAGTCTCTAGTGCTAAGTTGGCTCAATTAGGTATTTCGCCTCGTAGTATTATTGCTGAATTACAAAACCAAAACATTATCAGTTCGGGCGGACAAATTGATACGGGTGCCAAATCTCTAGTAGTAGAACCAACGGGGAATTTTTCTTCAATTGAGGACATTGCCAATACCCATATTTCAATACCTGGCCTTGATGAGACAATTGCATTAAAAGATATTGTAGAACTGCGCCGAGATTACATCGACCCACCAAATCAACCCGCTTATTTTAATGGTAAACCGGCGATTATGTTTGCTATTGCGATGTTACCTGAATATAACTTGCTCGAATATGCGCCAAGAGTAAAAGATAAAGTGGCTGAAATAGTGAGCACACTACCCATTGGTTATCAGTTAGATATTGCAACATATCAGGCAGAACAAGTAACAAGAGCGGTGCGAGGCGTTTCTCTGAATGTAATTCAAACATTGGCGATTGTTTTAGTCGTAGTGATTTTTTTCCTTGGTATGCGTACCGGATTAATTGTTGGCTCTATCGTCCCCTTTGTTATGTTAACAACCTTGGCTGTAATGCAGTTTTCGGGAATGACCTTAGAGAAAATGAGCTTGGCGACGCTAATTATTGCACTTGGCTTATTAGTTGATAATGGTATTGTTATTGCGGAAGACTTTAAACGGCGTTTAGAACAAGGCGAAGAACGCTTTGAAGCTATGTGTCAGGGCGGGAAAGAACTTGCTATGCCTTTGTTGAGCTCTTCAATTACTACGATCCTATTTTTCTTACCATTAATGTTAGCTGAACATGTCGCGGGAGAATTCACTCGTTCTATTTCTTTAGTGATTTTAATAACATTAATGACAAGTTGGGTTTTAGCGCTTTGTGTTACACCAACGCTTTGCTATTTTTTCATTAAAGTTGACAAAACTGCGGAATTACAAATTAGCAAAAGAAGTGATGGCTCTACTGAAACTATTGGATTTTATGCAAAGTATGAAGTATTTCTTCATTGGATTTTGGCACATAAAACATTATTTATGGTGACCATGGTTGCTCTACTCGTTTTTTCTTTATCTGGATTTTCTTTATTAAAACAACAGTTCTTTCCAGACTCTGATCGTACTCAAATTATGATGTATATCGACTTGCCTAATGGAACATCGGCGCGTGAAACTAATCGACAAATGTTAGAAGTGTTCAAATGGCTAGATAATAAAGAAGATTTCCCACAAGTTATCAACTACTCAGGATATGCAGGTTTTAATGGTCCTAAGTTTGTCTTAACATTAACTCCAGAAGACCCAGCAGAGAACAAAGGTTTTGTTGTTTTAAATGTTAAAGAAGGCACCGATCTAACCGCAACGGTTAATAAGTTGCATAACAGTTTGCGAGAAAAATTTCCAAATGTCTCTGGGCGAGTTAAGCGTATGTTTGCTGGGCCATCAGACTCAAGTACAATAAGCATTCAGGTAAAAGGACCTGATAAGGATATTTTGTATGCTAAAGCAGAGGAAATAATGGCTGTTTTACATCAAGTTCCCTATACAAAAAATGTGCGTACTGACTGGGAAAACCGTATTGTTAAAGTCAAAGTTAACGTTGATCAACATCGAGCACGTCGTGCTGGTGTAACTTCTGACGATATAGCTACAGCGCTGCAAGGTTTTTTTAGTGGGGCAATGATTACTGAATATCGAGAGGACGATGATATCATTCCTGTGATTTTAAGAGCAAAGGATGATGAGCGCTTTAATTTAGATCGTTTACGCACTGTTTCCGTATTTTCTACGAGTTCAGGATTGTCGATTCCATTGTTTCAGGTGGCTGATTTTATTCCTGAAAACCAATATGCAAAAATTCAACGAGAAGATATGTTCACAACAATCACCGTTGAAGCCAGTAATACTGAAATGACAGCACAAGATTTACATAAGGTTGTTGATGAGAAGATACAGGCACTAAAAGCGGATTTACCAGTAAATCATAACATTGAATATGATGGCGTTATTGTGCAGTCGGCTGATGCCTCGAAAGCGCTAGGCGCGAGCATGCCGATGGTTATTGGTTTGGTTTTGATCTTATTAGTGATGCAGTTTAACTCATATCGTAGGGCAATGATTATCGTATTAACTATTCCACTATCTTTAATTGGTACTGTCAGTGGTTTATTAGTCATGAGTGCACCTTTTGGTTTTATGGTCACTTTAGGTATTTATAGTTTAGCCGGTATTATTATCAATAATGGTATTGTATTAATTGACCGTATAGATACAGAACGTCGAACAGGAGTCAGTGATTATCAAGCGATTATTAATTCTTGTATTACCCGATTAAGACCAATAACGATGACAACGGTAACAACTATCTTAGGTTTATTACCCTTATTGATGAATTCAGAGTCAATGTTTTATGGCATGGCAACAGTGCTTGCTTTTGGCTTGGGGATCGGCACCGTATTAACTTTAGGGGTGGTCCCGGTGTTATATGCTTCATTTTATAAAGTCAGTCGATGAAGCATAACGCTTTGCTGGTCGAGGATGACCTTGACCTTGCCGCAACCATCATAGATTATCTCGAATTAGAGAATATTATCTGCGACCATGCTGCCAATGGAATTGCCGGATTACAGCTGATAAATAAACATAACTATGATGTGATTATATTAGATGTGAACATGCCTCGTATGGATGGTTTGTCTGTTTGTCAAAACATTCGAGAACAAGGATTATCTACGCCGATATTGATGTTAACCGCACGAGATACTCTTGATGATAAATTAGCAGGTTTTGCGGCAGGCTCTGATGATTATTTGGTAAAACCTTTTGCCATGTTAGAGCTCGTCGCTCGATTACAAGTCTTGGCCAAAAGGCGTAGTGGCCAAACAAATAAATTGATTGTCGATAATCTTGAAGTCGATTTTAGTAAAAAAATTGCCGTTCGTGATGCCGTAAATATTGTCTTATCACCGACAAGTTGGAAAATACTCGAAGTGTTATTACGTAAATCACCTGATGTGGTTTCCCGTGAACAAATCGCACAAGCGGTATGGGGAGATGAACTTCCTGATAGTAATAGTTTAAAAGTACATATGTTTAAACTCAGACAGCAAATTGATGGTGGACAAAAAAATAAATTGATCCATACACTTACTGGTCAAGGTTTTACTTTAAGAAGACTAGATACCTAAATATGAGATTTATGTCTTTAAAAAAGCCAAGCTCAAAGCCTACAAAGTCGGTTGAAGCAAAAACGTTACGTCATTATGTGCTTAAAATCCAAAGTATCGTCGCACTGATCATCGTATTGACTTATACCGTTATTATTAATTTTTATTTTGTTAATGGCTTAGACGAAGCTAATTTTCAAGACTTACATTTAGAAACTAATGATTTTGCTAAACGTTATCAAGAAGACTCATCTATAGCCTTGCCTCACTCGATTCATTTTAGTGGTTATTTGGGCTGGCGACAATTACCTAATGATCTGCAACTAGCATTTCCTTTATTTGAGCATGTAACGGCTGTGATGATGAAAAGTATCAGAAGAGGGCAACACAATGACTTTATCCTATGGCCTAAACAGGTCCTTTTTATCGTTGCTCAACCATTAATAGATGGTGAGGTGATGTATCTGGTTAGAACAATCGACACCGAACATTATGATGATTTAGGAAAAATTGGTATCGCTAAGATGTTTAGCTTAACTTGGCCGTTAGCATTGTTATTTTTATTGGTCATGCATACCGTTGTGCAGCTAGTGTTAACAAAAGTATTAAAACCCTTTCATCAACTAGGAACATGGGTTGATATGTTGACTTTAGATAATGTCAGCCATGATTTACCACATTTTAAGTTTAAAGAACTCAATAATATTGCACAACAACAACAAGCTGCTCTACTTCGTATTGGTGAAATGTTGGACAATGAACAAGATTTTCTTCGTCATGCAAGTCATGAATTACGTACACCCATTGCGGTTGTTAACAGTAATAGTGAATTATTAATACGGGTATTAGATTTAAAAAACAATAATGATAAAGGTTATTCATCGGTGCAAAGAATAAAACGAGCGGCGATGAATATGCAACATATGACGGAAACATTGTTGTGGTTAAGTCGTGAAAATAGTGAAATGTTGGCTACTGTTGAAGTTAATATCGGTGAGATGATTGAACATTTAGTAGAAGACAATCAATATTTATTACAAGGAAAAGAAGTTAAGGTTTGTTTAGACATTGAAGATACCATAGTACTAACTGTTGAAACGCCATGTCGATTGATTTTAAATAATCTGATTCGTAATGCCTTTCAATATACCGCCGAAGGTGAAGTAACGTTTAGCTTTACTCAACATAAGGTGGTAATCGTTAATATCAACAAAAGCGATGATCTTCTTGACTATACGGGGGCCGATTATGGCTACGGTTTGGGTTTACGTTTAGTGAGTAAAATCGTTAAAAAAATGTCTTGGCAATATAATAATAATGAAATACCTGGTGGACGATCGGTCGAGGTAAATTTTGATAGTTGACCCTTCATAGACCAAAAATTGTGGTGAACTTCGGGGGATACTTAACGACTTAAGAAGTATTTTTTGTTTACACGGGTCTATAATTAATGAATTATAAAAAAAATAGCTCGTAAATCATGAAAATCTCAACAGGCATCAATAGAGTTCCTGTTAATACTGAAGAATAATAAAAGGCATAATACATTGAGATATTTAGGTTTATCTTTAATTTTAGGTATATTATCCGCTTCAGCAAAAGACATAAGTATTGCTGTCGTAGATAAGCAAAATCAACCGGTTGCTGGCATGGTGGTTTATTTGACACCAGTGGAAAGTCAACATGAACTTGTTGATAATCCAGCTACTTTATTGGTGACTCAAAAAAACAAAGCTTTTGCACCTTATGTGGCTGTAAGTCAAAAAGGGCAACATATTACTTTTGAAAACAAAGATAACATCACTCATCATATCTACTCAGTTTCTGGCAATAATCGCTTTGACTTTAAAATAAAAGCAGGGCATTCAAAAACAACAGAGCAATTAAACCATGCACAAGAAGTGGCTATGGGCTGCAACATTCACGACTGGATGAGTGGTTATGTTTTGGTTGTTGATACCCCTTATTACACTCAAACAAATGAAGCGGGATTAGCAAGCGTGAATCTCACCTATAGTGGTCGTTACACCTTAAGCGTTTGGCATCCACAACTAGAGGTTGAAGGATATACCATAGAGCAAATGATAGAAGTTGATACCAAAAATGCTAAAAGTCGAGGGTTGTGGCAAGTAAAACTACCAAAAGATCTGTTGCCTTTACCTGAGCAAGTAGGGCAAGATGAATTTGAATTTTTAGACGAGTATTAATCATAGTGACATTTTCTAGAATAAGAACGCTACAAAGTAAGATACTTATTTTATTTGTTTTTTTGTTGCTTGTGGTTCAGCTGGTTTCATTTTTTACTACCTTTAAAGCCAATCAACAATTAGTTGATACACAGCTTGATAATAAACTCTTAACGGCAAAAGAAGTATTTATAACTCAGTTCACAAGTAGAAGATATTATTTATCGGCGTTTGCTGAAACGGTTGCCAAAGATTATGGACTAAAGTCTATATTGTCGGAAGATACAGGCAGTATATTGGCCGCTTTAGATAATCATAGAAAGCGCATTAGTAGTGATCTTGCTTTAGTGATCAGTAACAATGGTAATACCCGTGCACAGCTAATAACTTATCTTGATAAAAACGGTAAGAAAAGAGTTAAAAAAGGCAGTATTCAAGGGCAAAAATTTCCATATGATCATAAATTGTTTAGTCAAAAAAGTACGCAAATTATTCGTCTAGAACAGGCTTTATATCAATTCAGTTTAGCGCCGATTAAAAGTGGTGGACGCATTATTAGTTGGGTTGGATTTGGTTATATTATAGATAGTTCGCTTGCTAATGATTTTGCTAGGTTAACGGATGTAAATATTGGTTTTCTATTAAAAAGCGACAAAAATTGGCAAGTTATTGGCCATTCAACGTTAGCGCAGAGTCTTAAATTTAATGGTGGTTTTGTCAAACAGATTTTGAGCGATGATAACAATCAATATATAAGTGAAAACATCAGGCTAGGAGAGGTTAAAGGTAAAGAATTAGTTGTATTGATGTTTAAGTCAAAAGATGATTTGTTAAAAAATATTAGTGTTGGTTGGCAATCTTTTGCGTTATTAATTGCATTAACTTTAGTTCTTTCATTGCTAGGTGCCTTTTTTATTGCCAAAGGTATTACTAGGCCCATTAAAAAGTTAATTAAGCAAGTTAAGTCTATTACTCATGGTAACTATGAAGGTGATATTAAAGTTACGGGTAGTATTGAAATGCGACAGTTATCTGATGAATTTAACTATATGCAACAGGCCGTTAATTCTAGAGAACAGACGATCAGTTATCAGGCTTTTCATGATCCCTTAACCAATCTAGCTAACCGAAACTCTCTATTTAAAAGTTTAGCGGCGCGAGGTGAAAATCACGATGAGTTTATATTATTGCAATTTAATTTAACTCGTATCGAGGAAATTAACGATACTTTAGGTCACAAAGTTGCTGATAATGTGATTGTCGAAGTAGCTAAACGATTACATCAGTGCTCGCTCATTAATGAACATTATCATTTAGGTGGTAACAGTTTTGTGATGATAGTTGAATCTCAAGCTATAGAAGATGTTTTTGCAAACATATTACCTATACTAGAGAAAAGTTATCAATATGAGCGCATCAATTTACATTTTCAGTATATCTTTGGCATTGTTTATAGCGCTCAACAAACTAAACAAAACTTAGCTGAAATATTACAAAAAAGTAATGTCGCATTGCAGCATGCCAAAAATCACAAAAAACTATATCAAGTATATGATGTTCAATTTGATACCAATACCGTAGAACGTTTACATTTAACCAATAGTTTAAAAGCGGCGATTGAGGAAAATCAATTAGTATTATTCTATCAGCCTAAACTGTCGTTAACTACGATGAAGTTAAGCCATGTTGAAGCCTTAGTTCGATGGCAACATCCTGAAAAAGGCCTGATACCACCAGACTCCTTTATTAGTATTGCTGAAAAGACAGGACAAATGGACGCATTAACTCGATGGGTAACTAAGGAAGCTATCGCACAATATCTTCGTTGGCAGCAAGCGGGTTTGCATGTGAAAATAGCGATTAATATTTCTGCTGAAAATTTGATGGATAAATCCTACAGTGATTATGTTATTGGACTTAAAGAACAATATGACTTGCCTAATAACGATATTACACTTGAAGTGACGGAAGACGCCGTAGTTGACGATCCTGAACAAGCGACGGAAATATTGTCTTATTTACGAGAACATGGTTTTAAGTTGTCAATTGATGATTATGGTACCGGCTATTCTTCATTAGCGCAGTTAAAGCAATTACCGGTGCAAGAGCTAAAGATTGACCGCTCCTTTGTGCAACATCTAATGAGCAATGAGAACGATAAAATTATAGTCCGTTCCACAATCGAATTAGCGCATAATATGGGCTTAACAGTTGTAGCTGAAGGAATAGAGGATGAAAACACACTACTATGGCTACAAGAACATGGTTGTGAACTTGCACAAGGTTATTATATTAGTAGACCGTTACCTGAAGCTGAACTTGATACCTGGATGGTAAAAAGTGGTTACGATGTTAAAAAATGCAAAATGAGTTACTGATGAACAAATGTTTATGGATCTATTTATTAATGTTAGGGACTTTTTCAACAGAAAGTTTAGCTGGCGAGCACTCAATTAAAGGACTCATTGATATTAGAGCGGTACATGTCAATGGTGATAATAATACAAAAAGTTATCTATCAGGTGATTACGGGAAGTACCGTTACGGGGAGGGAAGCGGTATAACATTAAGCCAGCTAGCCCTGCAATATAAGTATGAAATTAATAATCAATTTTCAACAACATTAATCGCTAACGCTTTTGCAGATGACAATACGACAAATGCAGGTATCACAGAAGGTTATTTGTCATATAAAGGTCTACCTAGTAGTGCTGGTTGGCGCTATAAAGCAAAAGTCGGTTTGTTTTATCCAAATATATCGTTAGAAAATAATGCAACAGCTTGGTCCGCTGCCTATACCTTAACGAGTAGCAGTTTAAATAATTGGGTTGGTGAAGAGTTTCGACATAGTGGTGCAGCATTTACTATTGAGAAGTTAGGGAAGTTCTCCAAGAGTAAACATGATTTTTCATTAGATGTTACTTCTTTTCAAAATAATGATACCGCAGGTGCGATGTTGGCATGGCATGGCTGGGCTCTCGGAAGTCGTCAAACACTTTTACAGGAAAAACTTACAGTACAGCCGTTTTATGCACGTAAAGCTACATTGCAAGGTCAAGCAGCACATTCTGACCCTTTTATTGAATTAGACAACCGTTGGGGAACACATGTTGTTGCTCAATGGCGTTGGCAACGCAAATTAAAGGCAAATATTGGCTATTATAATAATAATGCAGATACGACTGTCGTGAAAAAAGGTCAGTACGCTTGGTCAACAAAATTTACCCATTTAGGGCTTAAATATAAATTCACTAAACAATTTGAATTGATTGCACAATACATGAAAGGTAGGACGTTTATGCAATCACCTTATGGTGACAACGTAGTCGATAATGATTTTCAAAACGCTTTTATGATGCTTAGACATTATTGGCAAAGTAAACACCATTTGGCATTACGACTGGAGACGTTTTGGGTTGATGATTCAGACACAACGGTTGGTGATAACAATAATGAAGACGGCAAAGCCATGACATTAAGTTATCGTTATAAATTAAATAAAAATAGTTTTCTGCATAGTGAATATAACTGGCTAGAGTCTACTCGCTCAGCAAGGAGTTATGTATGGCAACCGGTCAAACTAACAGAACAACAGTTTCAAATAGCCTATCGTTATTATTTTTAAATGTAGTTGTTGGCTTATTAAATCGGGGAAGCGGTAACCCGATGGTCAAATGAATTATTGATCGAGTATAAATTATGTCCAATGATTTTAGACAAAATAAATACCTGAATGAGTCGGGCACTAAAGTAGGTAATTGGTATATTAACCGATTGGTCTACTTCCAGTTTTATGAATACCCTAATTATAAATTGCATCGTAGACTCTCATTATTTATTGCTGTATTTAGTTATTTCTTGATGATGAAGTTACTCAGTGAACACTTTATAATGGCGATATTTACTGTTTATGCTTGTTATGTATCGCTATTATCCTTTATTTTATTAAAGCGTAGGGTATGTCGATATAAAGGTTATTTTATGTATCCAAGCCGTTTTGTTAAGTTTTTTAGATTAAGAGAGATCGAAGTCGATTTGAATGATTTTGATTCTAAGGCAACGTTAGATAAATAATGCTAGTTATACTCAGAATCATTTAAGAAGCAGGTTTTGAAAAATCTAAAGAATCATCTGCTGCACTCCTCTCAATTGTGATAGTTAACTATCACTCAATCGAGCGTCTCGTCATTGAATTTTTTATTATCCTCAAATTCATGTATTTTAAATGGTCACGGGTATAACATAAAAATGTTCAATGATTACATAAGCAAAACTTACAAATAAATCCTGATAGCAATGACACTAATTAGTTGATCACTTTTAAATGTTCTAAATATACGTATTGTGCTTTGTTTACATGCATATAAGCAACGCCACCTTGGTATATATTAACTAGTAAAAGTAAACCACAACTTAGTGATATTGGTATTAAACAAATTTAATCATCAAATATATTCAAAGAATTTCTTATGCGTTTATTAAAATCAACGATTCATCCTGACATTAATGATATGTCAGCAAAAAGCTTCATACGAAAAGCTACTCGCGCCATTGTGATCAACGGCGACAATATCCTATTACTTTATACCAAGCGCTATCATGACTACAGTTTGCCCGGCGGAGGAATTGATGAAGGGGAAAGCAACATCGCTGGCTTGATTCGCGAGTTAAAAGAAGAAACGGGTGCTCACAATGTGCAAAACATTCAAGAATTTGGTCTATATGAGGAATTTAGGCCTTGGCACAAAACTGATTTTGATATTGTTCATATGAAATCCTACTGTTATATATGCACTATAGACGATGAGTTGCTTGCTCCTGAATTAGAATCACATGAAATTGATAATGGCATGCATCCTATTTGGCATAATATTTATGATGCGATAAGTCATAACGAACATACAATCGCAAATTCTGAAAAAAAAGGACTATCGATTGACCGCGAAACTTATTTATTAAAACGTATTGTTGATGAACTTATCAGCAAGTCCCAATGATTACTAAGCAGAGAAAATGTGGCGAAAACGTTAGATTATATGTTGGTAACTTTATTGTTCATTTTCCTAAGGTTAAAGTGTTGGTGAAAAAAACATCACCTTGATGTAAAGATTAGATAGGGTTAATCCCTTTTTTGCTGTATACTGCGCGACCTTAAAATGCTGAGCAAATAGATGGATAATGTATGAGATCTATTTGTTATGACAACATTTCATATTTACAGTTAGTTGTAAAGACACTGAACAACTAACCGCTTTTATTAGAAAATAGGATTACCCTTTGATCACTACATCGAACATTACTATGCAATTTGGCGCAGAGCCGTTATTTGAGAACATTTCGGCTAAATTTGGCAACGGTCACCGTTATGGTTTGATTGGTGCAAATGGCTGTGGCAAGTCTACATTTATGAAGATACTCAGTGGTGAATTAGTACCAAGCTCAGGTAATGTTTCGGTTAGTACAGGTAACAAAGTCAGTACTTTGGGACAAGATCAGTTTGCTTTTGAACAACACAATGTTATTGATACTGTGATCATGGGAGATATGGCGTTATGGAAAGTTAAAGAAGAGCGTGATGCTATATACGCACAAGCCGAAATGAGTGAAGCCGATGGCATGCGTGTTGGTGACTTAGAAAGTGAATTTGCTGAAATGGATGGTTATACAGCAGAAAGTCGAGCCGGTGAAATTCTTTTAGAAGCTGGCATTGAAGAGTCTTTCCATTACGGTTCAATGCAACAAGTTGCTCCAGGTTGGAAGCTTAGAGTATTACTTGCTCAAGCGTTATTTGCTAACCCAGATATTTTATTGCTCGATGAGCCTACCAACAACTTGGATATTCACACTATTAGTTGGTTAGAAGGTGAATTAAATAAACGAAAATGCACTATGATTATCATTTCTCATGATAGGCATTTCTTAAACTCTGTTTGTACACATATGGCAGATATTGATTACGGAGAGTTACGTATTTATCCCGGTAATTACGAATATTTCTTGGAGCAGTCAAGCTTATTACGTGAACAGTTATTATCAGGTAACGTTAAAAAGGCAGAAGAAATTGCAGAGTTACAAGACTTTGTAAATCGTTTCGGTGCTAATGCCTCAAAAGCAAAACAAGCGAGTTCTCGTGCTAAAAAAATGGATAAAATTAAACTAGATGATGTGAAATCTTCTAGTCGTATTACACCAAAAATTGCATTTTCACCGGGAAAAAAAATGCATCGTCAAGCGTTAGAGCTTGAAAACCTTGGGCATGGGTTTGAAGGAAATATATTATTTGAAAAGGGTGACTTGCTTCTAGAAGCGGGTGCCAAGTTAGCCATTATCGGCGAAAACGGTGTCGGTAAAACTACGTTGTTACGTTGTTTAATGAGCGAGTTAGCGCACACTGAAGGTGTGGTTAAGTGGTCTGAAAATGCTTCTGTAGGTTATTGTCCACAAGATAGCGGCGTATTCTTTGATAATGACTTAACACTAATGGACTGGATGTCACAATGGCGTAGACCATGTCATAACGATTTAAGTGTTCGTGGCATGTTAGGTCGGATGTTATTTACTGATGATGACGCAAACAAAAAAGCGCGTAATTGTTCAGGTGGTGAAAAAAATCGTTTGTTATTTGGCATGTTAATGATGGGCGATATCAATGTATTGATTATGGATGAGCCAACGAACCATATGGATATAGAAGCAATTGATGCCTTAAATAATGCGCTTAAAGAATTTGAAGGTACCTTAATCTTTGTTAGCCATGATCGTGAATTCGTCTCTAGTTTAGCAACACGTATTATTGATATTAAAGATAAAAAATTAATTAATTTTCAAGGCTCATTAGATGAGTATCTTGATAGTCAATTAACTGCTCAACGAGTGGCATAACGATATATCTTTATGGGACACATTTTTGTGTCCCATAATGGTGTCTAATAATAGCAATGAAAATCATCGCTATAGTACAATAAGTCGTGATAAATTATTTTAGGCAATGCACTGTATTTCTGCCAGAGTCTTTAGCAATATAAAGCGCTTTATCTGTTCGTAAAAATAACTGTTCAAAACTTTGGTCGTTTGGCTGTAAGCAAGAGATACCAATACTTACAGTCACATTAATGTTACCTTGCCAATAACCTGTTAATGACATTTTACTTTGTCCCAGCCTTATTCTTTCAGCCACTTCTTTTGCTGCTGCTAATGTTGTTTCGGGTAATAAAATTGAAAATTCTTCGCCACCAATACGCGCCAATATATCTTCATTTCGGATATAAGAAGTTAAACAATTACTTACTTCAATAAGCACTTTGTCGCCAGCAGGATGACCAAACTTATCATTAACCTCTTTAAAATGGTCAATATCAATTGACATCAGTGCGACATTTGAAGAGTGTCGACGTGCGCGTTTAAATTCACGCTCAGCGTGTTCAACAAAGTACCTACGATTAAATAATTTTGTTAAAGGCTCAGTATTGGCTTGTTTTTTAAATTCTTCTTTTAAGTTGAAAAGCTCGGTAACTTCATTAGAGAAACCTATCAATGATGGGAAGTCATCTGTTTGTTGAAATGGAATTTTTGTACTAATAAAATGACGAATATTGCCTTTTTCGTCTACTGAAGACTCCTCGATTGTTACCTTTTCTCCACTATCAAATACTTTTTGATCTGACTCATGAAAATGCTCAGCGGTTTCCAACGGCAATACTTCAGTATCCTTTTTACCTATAATATTTTCAGCGGTATCACCAAATAATTCAGCGACTTGATTGTTTACATACCTAAATATACGATTATTATCTTTCATATAAACATATGAATCAATATTATCGAGGATTGCGTCTAATAGGTGTTTTTGTTTCGCAATGGTATTTTGTAATACTCGTTTTTGGGTGATATCGGTTGAGACCCCACAAATACCAATAACAATATTGTTTTCGTCAAATATTGGACTTTTTACAGTCCTATATATTATTGCCTCTTTACTACCTTTTATATAATTGGTTTCTTCACTTTCTAGTGCAACCGCTTCACGAATGACCTTTTGATCATTATCTCTAAGTTGTTGAGATAAGGTCATATCGAAAAAATGGGTATCATCAAAACCAATAACCTCTTCGTTTGTTTTGTTAAACAAGCGCAGTACGGATTGGTTAACATAGGTATAGCGACCTTCAATATCTTTACTAAAAATATAAGCGCCAACGTTATTTAAAATACTATCAAGCAATTTTATTTTATTAGTTAAATATGTAAGCTGAATCTTTTCGGGGTTAACCATATTGCTATACCGTTAAGAGGAAAGGATAATATTTATATTTTTAATTATAGCAGCGAAAACTATGAGAAAAATTTTAAAAAACGTATATTTTATATCAGAGTACAGAATTTTTGTTTCAGGCTAAATTTGAATATCTATACCCATATAAGTAAGACGTCTTTGTAGTATTTTGGCCATTACCAATGGTCACTAACTTAATGAAATTGATATTACATTAAAGGCAATTAATGTGTCTTGTATTGGAGTGTTAAGCACTAAAATGCTTAAGTATGACGATTACGTGAGAGTGATAGGGATTTTCAATGTTTCTCTTTTTAATAGTTTTGATGCCACTTCAGGAGAAACTTCATAGAACTCATTGACATATTTTTGTGCATTTAAATACTGCTTTATTTGTTTTTTAATTCTGCAGGGATTGCTACATTTTAATGAAAAAATCAATGTATATTTTCCAGGTGTATTCACAGAAAGTGATTTTGCATATTCCTCTGGCTCATTTTTAGTACATCCAATTCTAACTACATCAGAGAAAATCGAATGTGTCATTACATAGACATGTCCTAATAAAATATCATTACACTCTGATGACGATGTAGATTTATTCATATCTTTTAGTGAACCTAATTTAAGCAATTGTTTATACGCTAACGTATTAAAATTATTGAAATAATACGTTTAAATTATACTGTCATTATAGCGTTAAATTTACTTGTAGGATATTAACTTAAGAGAGTAATTTAAAAGAAAAAATCTGAAACTGTTATCGAAGACTTAAATGACTGTTGATCATGGCAAAATAATCTTGCTATTACAAAAAACGTAAATTAAGTTGTCGTAGGAAGTAGCATCTCAAAGCGATAGACTTCCCTTATACTACCCTCTAGAGTTATTTGTGATAATTGCCACTTTTTACATTCTAAAAGTGCGCTTACAACCCCCTGTCGGTTTATAGATGCTCCTTGGTGAACATTTATTTTCTTAGGACATTTGAAGTTAATTTCTCGACTGAATGAATGAATAATGGTGGCTAAGGCGATTGCAGAGTTTCCGTTAACAGCATCTTCGTCAATACCAATCACGGGAGCAAACATTCGTCCTTCAATTTCACTCCCCGTCTCGTTTAGTAATGAAAAGACAAAAACACCAACTAGTCCTAAGGCTCGTAAACTGTGAGATAGCTTAATAAAATCAGGCCTTATATTTGATAGTCCTGTATCTCCAGTAAGGTTGATTAATAAACGTTTAGTACAGCTATTATCTTCTATGAGATAACCTTTTAATCTTGTCTTTTTATTACTTAAATTCAATGCATCGATAATACTTGGATTAGCCGTTTTCACATCAAGTAATTTGGGTAAAGGCATAACCATGCGAAACTTGTTATTGAAATTTGATGATTTTTTAAATGGCAAACTTCCTGAGGGTGAGTTAAACGACTTTTGCTTTGAACCCATCATATTAGCGACATAAGCTGCTGCTAATGAGCCATGTCCACAAGCTAGTACTTCCCTGATAGGTGTAAAAAAACGAAGGGATAATTCATTATTTTCTTTTACATCAATGAAAATAGTTTCTGGCGTATTGAACTCTTTAGCCAATAACTGCATTTTTTTCGAAGATAAACCATTACTGCGCCACATGACCGTTGCTGAGTTGCCACAAAAGAGTTGCTCAGTAAAAACATTTAGGTGAATAACTTGGTAACGACGTGTAGTGTTTTGTAAAATACTCATAATGTTTGTTGTTTATCTTCGTTTAGTAAGGTATCCGATTATTTTTTAATTTGTTTTCTGTAATTAGCTTTGTATGGGGAGCAGTAATGATCTGATTTTTTTTTGCAAGATAAATTGAGCTAATTAGAATTAAAGATCCACCTACCAATACCCAATTGTCGATGACATCACCAAAAAACAAAGTTCCGACAATAATAGCGATAATAAGTCTCAAGAAGTCAAAAGGTAATACTGCACTCATATCTGCCATCGAGAAAGCTTTTACCATGGCATATTGGGCTGCACTTATGCCTAAACCCAATAATAATAAAAGTGGAATATCTGCAAGGGTAGGAGGGGTCCAGTCGAAGTACGCTAGAAACGTACTAAAAGGAAGTATCAATAAAAAGGGATAAGCGACCACTGTATTTGATTTCTCTAAAGTCGATAATTTTTTTACAGAAAGGAATGCTATCGCAGTCATAATAGCAGCGGCATTAGCTGCTATTATGCCACCAATATGATCCGAAAATGTTGGTCTTAAAACAACCAATACTCCGATAAATCCCACCAATAAAGAGGTTATACGTGCAGATGTTAATTTTTCTTTAAAGAGTAGAACCGCACCGATACTGGCAAATAATGGTGCGGAAAATGTAATTGCAACAACACCAGCAAGTGACATATGAGCAACAGCATAAAATATACTTAGACCGCCAATAAAAGCAGCCAACGCTCGTAAAAAATGTAATGAAAAATGTTGAGTGTAAAATAAGCCAAATCCATTGTTTAGAAGTAATGGAATTATTGTAATAAGACCAATTAGGTTTCTAAAGAAAAAAAGTGTAGCTGTTGATAAATCCTCAGCTAAATATCGTACTAATCCCCAAACCAATGATTGAATTATCGCGTAGAGCGACATATACACTATGGCTGAATTTTGTCTTAAAAAAGCATTCATTACTTTGCAAATTCGAGCTTATTAATTCCACCCCAATTAAATATTTGAGTTACCCAAGCATCACCATCGGCATTAACGTGTATGCCATGAACTGAACTAAACTGTCCTGGATTTCTACCGGCGATACCTTGGTAACTTGACAGCAGGTTGCCGTCTAAATCGAATTCTTGTACTTTCTCCGATCTGGCATCTGTCATCCATAAGCTATTTTCTGCCAGAAACAGCACATAGGGATAACCTATGTCATTCCATTGATCTAATACATTGCCATTCAGATCAAAGCGTTGAATACGGTTGTTTTCTCGATCAGCGATATAAATTCGGTCTTGTTTATCAATAATGATTGAATGGGGAAATGTAAATTCACCAACTTCTTTCCCTAATTTTCCCCATATTTTTATCAACATGCCGTTTGGGTCTAGTTTAACAATACGAGAGTTTCCTTTATCTACGACATAAATGTTATTAAACCTGTCAAAAGCAACATCAAGAGGGTTATCAAATAGTACCAAGTTATAATCTTTATCGAACCAACCCGTTCCTGCTTTATCTTTTTTTCCCAATACCATGGTAAGTTTGCCATTTGCGGTAAAGCGAAGTACTAGATGATTACCTGCATCTGTGGTCCATATATTTCCGTGTTTATCTAATCTAAGTCCATGAGGGTTCTTAAATAAACCGTATCCAATTTCTTTAACAAACTGACGCTTTTGGTCAAATTCAAGTAACTGATGTTCTCCACGATGAAAAACAAGATAATGACCATTCGCTCTTTTCTCTATTGCGGCAACTTCGCCCATTGTCCAGCCTGCAGGCAATGAAAAAGAGACTAATTCATTAATGACCTGTTGTTGATTATTTTTTTTATCTTCATTCGCCATCGCATTGTTATTAGTAAAGCTTACTAATAAATAAATGATAATAAGTATGTGCTTTTTCATATTGAACCTTATTCTAAAGAGTATTAATGCGTGAAAATATTCTACATTATTTGTTTTAAAGAAATAATATAGTAAAATGGAAAATAACTTTTTCCATTAAGGAAATAATTGTGAAGCGAGAAATAGATAAATTTCACTTGATGAAAGTCTTTCATCAAGTGGTGATAAATGAGTCATTTACGAAAGCGGCTTATGAACTAAATATGACAGTTTCGTCAGTCAGTAAAGCGATACAACAATTGGAAAACAGTTTAAAAACAAAATTATTGTATCGAACTACAAGAAAACAAAGTTTGACTGACAGTGGTCGTGATTATTTATTGGCATCGCAGGAAATATTGACACGATTTAAAGAATTAGAAGAGCAAATACAGCAACAAGGCAATGAACCCTCTGGGTTATTAAAGATTTCGGCGCCTACAGCTTTAGGTCAATTTATCATTGCAGCAAAAATGCATGAGTTTATGCTTACTTATCCAAAAATTCACATTGATTTGATCCTTAATGAAAATATAGTTGATATAACGGAGCAAGGATTTGATCTAGCCATACGTTCTTTACAAGTCCCAAAAACTTCACCGCTATATTCTTGTGTCTTGGGTTCTCATACCAGAAAATTAGTAGCTTCGCCAGCTTATCTAGCTGGTCTAATTATGCCAACGGAACCAGAAGAGCTAAAGACTATGAAGTTATTAAACTATCAAGGAACACAAATTAATAGCAACTGGTCATTTTCACATCAAGCAGATAAATCGATTATTCAACCACAAGCGGTTTATACAAGTAACAACTATTTTACTATCTATAAAGCCGCAATGAATGGCCTTGGCGTTGCAAATTTATATCAATACTTGGTTGACGAGGATATAAAAAAAGGGAATCTGGTTGAGCTACTACCTCATTGGCAACAACAACGTAGGAGTATTTATGGAATCTTTCAGCAAAGAAGAGATGCATCTCCTAAATTAGATGCACTGCTATCTTTTTTATCGGGATTGTTTAAGTAAATGGATTAGCAAGTCATTTTAAATGAACATGAACGTTATTTGATGTTGAGCCAATTACGTAAATATTCATCGCTGAAAGCACAAGTGAATGTGTTTCAGACTACTCCGTCTTATTGTTTACTGATATACTACACACCTTTGTTTTTCTTTAAACTGTACCCTGCCTGAGGCTCGAAATGCCATTCTCAACACTTGGATTATGTGATCCATTACTAAAAGCCGTAACTGATTTAGGCTATGTAAAAGCTACTGCCGTTCAAAAGCAGGCGATACCGATTATTTTATCGGGAAAAGATCTTGTTGCTGCTGCGCAAACAGGTACAGGAAAAACAGCAAGTTTTGTATTACCACTATTGGAAAAGTTAAATACACAACGTACATTACGTGGTAAACGCATTCGAGCATTGATCCTCACACCAACGCGTGAGCTTGCTGTGCAAGTTGAAGCCAGTGTGCAGCAATATGGTAAATATTTAGATCTAAGCTCAATGGCGATGTATGGTGGCGTTGAAATTGAGCCACAAAAACAAAGATTAATTTGGGGCATTGATATTCTTGTTGCGACCCCTGGCCGACTGTTAGATATGGCCCATCAGCGGGCACTGCATTTTGATGAACTTGAAGTCTTGGTTCTAGATGAAGCCGATAGAATGCTTGATATGGGCTTCATTGATGATATAAACAAAATTCTTGAACGTCTGCCTAGTCAACGTCAAAACTTGTTATTCTCAGCAACTATTTCTAATGATGTTCGTGCGTTAGCAAAAAGAACGATCAGTAATGCCGTCGAAGTATCAATATCTAACAATAAAGCATCAAAACCCAAAATTGAGCAGTGGTTAATTACCGTAGACAAAGGCAATAAGTCAGCATTGTTAAGCTATTTGATTAAAGAAAAAGAGTGGACACAAGCGCTGATTTTTATTGAAACCAAACATGGTGCAGCCAAACTAGTTAGTCAATTAGAAAAACGGGGCATAGAAGCTGATTCAATTCACGGCGGTAGAACCCAAGCGGTGCGTGAAAATATATTAGCGGACTTTAAATCAGGCAAAATAAAATATTTGGTAGCAACAGGTATCGCCGCTCGTGGTCTTGATATAGGAGAGCTCGCTCGCGTGGTAAATTACGACTTACCTGATCAAGTCGATGATTATATTCATCGCATTGGCCGCACGGGGCGTGCAGGAGCTTCTGGTGAAGCCGTATCCTTTGTCGCCAAAGATAATTTTAGAAACCTTTGTGCTATTGAAAGCCGTTTAGGCCATATTATTACCCGTAGAGAATTTGCCGACTTTCCCGTTAAGAAAGAAGTACCCGTATCCATTTTGAACTATGTACCAAAAAATAGACGTTAATAACAATGGAAGGGTGATGTTATTGCGATTTAAGACTTGCCAAAGATAGAGTTTCGAAAAGAGAGAGCTAACCGCAAAGTTGAGCCAGTATACGCATATTTATTAAACAACATATACTGGCTAAAAGTGGTGATTAGATGCAGGTTGATGGGACTGTAATTATTGTATCTTTTAATTGATTTTTTAGTGCTTCTAAATCAACACAAGCTATATCTTCATTGCCGTTTAATTTAATTGAGAAGGTTTTATTTAACTGTGATAATACCGAAATATCACTTATTTGATTATCTTGCAAATCAAGTGTTTGCAGCTCCACTAGGTTGGCAATTACACTTATATCAGAAGTTTTAGTATCAGCTAGGTTTAATGCACCTAATGTTGGAAAGTTCGCTAATACATCAATGTTGTTAAGTGCATTTTTACTTAAGGACAGTTCAAATAATAAAGTTAAATTACTAAGATCTGAGATATCATTAATAGCATTATTGTCTAAGCGAAGCTCTTCTAATTGAGTTAGATTCGCTAATGTACTAACCTCATTGATACCTATACCCTCTAAATGAAGGCTTTTTAACTGAGTTTGATTACTTAAGGCGCTGATATCATTTAGTTCATTTCCATTTAAATTGATTCCAATGATATTTTTCAATAATGATAAAGCAGAAATATCTGTTATTTGGTTATCCTGCAGGTTCAAAAATTTTAACGCAGATAGATTAGCCAGCATAGATATATCGGAGGTTGTGGTTTCATTTAAGTCTAATGTTAGTAACGTTGGAATGTTCGCTAATGCATCGATATTGTTAAGTGTATTTTTACTTAATGTTAATTGTTCCAATGCCGTTAACGTACTGAGTTCAGAAATATCATCAATGCTATTGTTATCTAATTTAAGCTCAGTTAACGAGGTTAAATTTGCAAGATATGGTAACTCCGTTAAAAGGTTATCCATGAGATACAAAGCCTTTAGTTTAGTTAACTGACTGATTGTGGCTATCCCTTCGAAAGTCAGTTTATTGTTAAATGATATTAAGCTTTCTAATGAAAGGTTATTTGCGAGCGGTGTAAGGTCGGAAATTAGATTGTTATGTATATATAGCCTGCGCAACGTGCTTAAAGTTGACAGCGATGATATATCTTTAAGTTGGTTGTCACCAATTTCTAATTCACTCAATTTGTTTAACTTCGAAAAATCTGGCCACGAAGTAAAATTAGTTTTGGTTATAGATAATACTTGCAGTGAAGTTAACTCCGAAATAGGCGTCATGTCTTCAATGTAATTGTGGTTTAGGTCAAGACTCCACAATGACGTGAATTTTTCTATTCCATTTAAATTAGTGATCCCTTTATTAATGCAAGTGAGTCTTTCCATATCACTCACATTCGTCCAGTTGAAGGAATCTGCAGTTTCGGTTATACAGCTTTTTAAATTGTTATCGGTAAATTCAAGACTGGAAATTAATACTGAGTTAGCTTCAGGAGCAGAGTCGGAGCTATCACTTCCTCCGCAACCGGTGAGAAACATACTAGCACTAAGCAGTACTGCCAGAGATGATGAAATGCGCATAATACAAACTTCCTTATGAAAAATGACTACTTTTATTTTGTAGAGAGAATAAATTTAAAGGGCTAGTCAGCATAAATTTGATTGCTCCAAATTAGCTGTAAAATCCCCCTCTTTAAATGAAGTCGCTATAATAAAGAATGACAATCAAGAATTATGTATAGAATTGTATCGTTTGATTGTTTTATGAACGATACGTCGTGTAATTGATAATTATTGTTCCTATTGCCTATTTAAATTGTATTCAAATCATCGTGCCGAAGTTTAGGTTGAAAGGTTATAAAAACAAACATACTTGTGTTAACGAAAATACAATCATAATAATTCAATATTAGGTGTAGCTCTGATGCTTATTCCTGTATTATGCGCGACTTTATTTTAATGACTTACAAACGGCCTTAAGAGGGGCGAGTGTGTTTTACTAGTAAATTTTGTTTGCTATTAGACAGCCGTATTATTTGATATTAACTGTTTGAAAAATCCGACAGTTTTCATCAACCTTTAATGTTAGCTTGTAAACAGTAATAATTGCTGTAGAAAATCTTCATCCATGAAGGTACTTGTTAAAGAGTTGATACCAAGTTCAGGTTATGTACTGGTTAATATAGGTAACAAGAAGAGAGTTTTGGACTAAGCTTGTTGTTGTAAATTTTTGATATAAAATGTAAACCCCTGTGAACTTTAGGTATGGGGTTATCAAGTGAGTTAACGTCGAAGAAAGTTGCTTAACGGTTTCTTTTTTGAATAAGTATTGAATGAATTTTTAAGGAACCTTAATGATAAATAATGATATTCTCCGTCGAATTACAACTATTTTTTCTTTTGATGATGAAAAAATACAGAGCGTATTTGTATTAGGTCAATATGATATTGACGCAGAGAAATTAGCTAACCTTTTTATAGAAAAGGATGAAGCGACTTATACGCCATTATTAGATATTGAACTGGCCAGCTTTTTAAACGGACTGATCATTGATAAAAGAGGTCCTAGTGATGGTCCAGAGCGTCAGGCTGAGAGTGTACTTAGTAATAATGCCATCTTTAATAAAGTCAAAATAGCCTTAGCATTAAAAGCGGATGAAGTGATTAGTATCCTTGAGTTGGCCCAATTGAGTCTAGGTAAATATGAATTAAGTGCATTTTTTAGAAATGTTAATCATAAACATTATAAAGATTGTTCTGATCAAGTATTGTCTGCATTTCTTAAAGGTTTGAAAATTAAATACCAAGAATAGCGGTTAGGTATCATTATGTTTGTTGGCAATAAGTTTTGTTTTGAAGTAAAGATATTAATCACAGGATATTATGCTCCATTACTAGATGAATTGTTTATTCTAATTCCAAAAAAGAGATTTGAATAATCACCAATGAGTATTCTTTAGATTGATAAAAGGGAAGTAGGCACTTCCCTCGATATTCCCTGTAGGCCCTCTAGGACTTATTTATTTTTTTACCCAATTTCCTGAGGTATTTTTAATAAAGTGACCAGGCTGTGTTTTTGCTATGGCTTTTTTTCCAGCAAGTACAGTAACTTGTTGCATTGTAATTTTGTTTTTACGCGCTAAGTTAATATAAATATTCTTACGTTTTTTATTCACGCTGGCAACTAAAGTACTAATGTCAGTGCTAGCAACCACAATACCTAAGTAACCATTAGCCATTTCACCCACTAAACCCTTTTGTTTAGCTTCATTGAGGTTCATCGCCCAAGCCGAAAATGTAATCGTCAAAACGGCGATGGTTAAGCTGATTTTTTTAATTATTTTATTCATAATTTATCCTTAAAATACGTCGCTATCTTCGCTGAAAATATCATCAAGTTCTTTATCTACTTTTACCCGGATTTCGTGATCAATCTTCAAATTTAAATTAATGGTAATGGGCTCTTTTGCGCTTACTTCAATTTTATGTGTACAACCACTAATAAGAAAAATTGCAAGCGTAGCGCTTAGTATTTTATCCATAAATGCTCCTTAATGTTTTTGTAAATCTTTGATAATATTTTGTTCAAGACGTTCAGTAATGCTCATTGATTCTAACAAGCCTAATAGATCATAGCTAAGATTTAGATTTAAGTTTACATCATTATCTAAATCAGGGTTTCGTCCTTTAATTACAGTTTCTAACAGCATATAGCCATCATCCTTCATTGATACATCTGAAGATAATTGATGATAATGCAGGTTTTGCAAAGCATCAAATGCGAGTTTTAATTGGCTATTACTTGTTTTTAGTTCCTCCACTGCCGGATTATTAATAACCTGAATTAGGCCTTTACTAATGTTGTGTAATTCACCATTTTCAATAGTCACATTATTGCCATCAAAGGTTATTGGTAATTCCCCTGATATCTTTCCAGTAACAACAATACCCTGTTTTTTATCTAATTCTAGTACTTTTTCTAAGTCTATATTAGTCAGCTGAACGTTAACTGAATGCTCTGAATTCATTGGCCACGTAAGAGTAGGTATATAAAAACTACCGCCGAGGATTTTCCCGTTAATACTTTCAGCTGTAAGATCAAATTTATTGTTTTTACTCTTTATTTGGGTTTTTATTGATAAATTAGTGATCGGTGAGGCTAATTCAATACTTTCGATGTAAAGGTTGTTTTTGTCAGGATAAAGCGTTTTTAATTGACTATTTGTTAGGGTAAGTTTTTGTTGCCAATCAAGTTCTTGTAACCAAATATCATCTATTTCACCGCTAACATTTTTTAATGATATTAATGCACTCACTTTGTTGTTTAATAAATTATCTAAATCCGTTAGTTGACCTTTAATATGATAGTTAAGTTTGCCATCAACTAGCTCTACGGGAACAGGTAAGATAATACTCAGTGATAAAAGATCGGTTAATAGCAGCTCATTTGCAGATAACTCAAATTGTGGCTGGGCAAGTTGGCCATTTAGAGTGAACGTCGAGACTTCAACATTATCAGCGATTATGATGGCATTGACGTTTACTTGCTCAAAATCACTGTTAATAGTTGATTTAAACTGTAACTTATCTAGTTGTATGTTGTCGGAAAATTGCAGTAAGTTTGCTTGGCTATCGAGTGTTAAAGCAATAGTTGTTTTTCCTTTTTTGTCGACAGTAATATCGCCGTAAAGTTGAGATTGAAGCTTTCTAATGGAGAGCATATTTCGTTTGTTTTCTACTAGCGACTTTGCCAATAACTCCGCTTTTTCTGACGTTATATCTACTAACGAAATATTTATTAATTCAATATTTGAATTAGGTGTTAGATGAAGCTGCCAACCTCGTTGATTCAGTTCAATGGTACCAACTGCGTGAATGTTTATAGGCTTATTGCTATAAGTTTCTAGTGCCGCCATGTTTAATTGGCTATCAAATGTAAATACAGCCTGACTTGGAATAGCACCTTTTGTTTTTTGAGTTCCGTAATTAAACGATATATCTGTAAGTTTTATTTGGGTTGGATGATCTATATTTTGTGTTTTAAACGTTAATTCTTCCATAAACAATCTGGTATTTGTTAGGTCAACTTTTATGTTACCAATAGGAAGTATTGTTAGCCCCTTTGTAGGATTATCTTTTAGTATTGTGGATATATTGAGAGATGTATTTTCAGGTAGTATATTTTGAGCTAAAAACAACGTAATTAACTTTTTATCGCTGTAATCAACATTAATTTTATTGTGTTTTGTAAAATTAATGTCAATAACCTTTCCTGATAAATGTATCTTCCATGCAAGGGCAGTGTTGATAGTTAGTGAATGTGTTTTTTTACTACTTATTGATGCAGTTGTCTGTTTGTTTGTTAGTGCGTTGAACGGTGAGGAGTCAAGTAAAGAAAAGTTAATGGCAACATTGTTAAGTTGACTGTCAATGATGAGGTCTTCATTTTGCCATTGTATTTGGCTGTTGAAATGCCCACTAACAATTTGTCCATTGTTTGTTATTAAAGGCAAATTGAATTGATGATCGCCTAAAAATTCTAGGAGGAAAGGCAGGTCGGCATTCAATGTAGCTGTAAAATCTGTTTTTTTTGGTGATAAGGTTGCAGAGAATAAACCTGGTAGTCGTATATCTTGGTTATTAATCGAAAAACTTAAAATATTATCGAGTGCGCTAAAATTGCCAGAATAAACTTTTCGTGGTTTATCTATCGTTGTTTGAGATAAAAGTGAATAAGGATAATAGTTAACGTTATCAATTATTATACTTGCAGGTATATTTAGCTGTGCAACTTGTTGCAGGTATTGGGGTATTTCCTTAAATGATAGATTCTTTAGCGTAGCTGGCTTATGTTTTTGGGTATTATTTGGTGAGCTACTGTTTTTAAATGTCTTTATTTGAGAATTTTGTTTTTGAGATGTACTGTTTTGAAAGCGATTACTCTTAGGTGTTTTATTGGTAAATAGTCCATTTTTTCCTTCTATGTTTAAGGTCGCTATATTGATGGCCTGCACTGATATCTTAGGAAATAATTTCCACTGCAATGTTGTATTGGCTAAGCTGATGTCAGCCTGTGGCGTGTTAAGACATAACTTATCTAACTTTATGTTTAGTTGCATGGTAAAGCTATAGTTGAGGCATGTTAATACACTATTTTGTGCTGATAAATAATAGTTTCCTATAAAACTTGCTAACGAATTCCTCGCTATGAAAGTGATTAAAAGCATGAACAGTATTGTTAATAACGTGACAATAAGAGTCTTATAAAATCGCACTTAGGCTCCTTGCCTGAATTAAAATAAATTTTATTGAAATTATCTAAAAGGGTGACTGATTAGCTTTAGTACTATTTGTAAGAAGAAGCTATTTTAGTCTGTAAACGTTCGACTTGTATTGTTTGAACTTTATCTACTGCTTTAGCTAACTGTGTAAAACCACCTTCCATATAACCACTCACTTGATAGTGAAAAATAACCTTACTTGTATTTTTTGTTAAAGTTTCAAACTTCCACGACATGCCGCCATGAATTCCAAGCATCTGTAATGGTCCTAAACCTCCAACCATACGGATTTCTTTATTGGGTTCAACATAAGAGACCGTCATATGTAAAGCTTGCTTATTACCGTCTATTTCGCAAAAGCACTCACCCACAAGAGGTATTATCTTTAAGTTTTTTGATTGTCCAAACCAAGTATGATCATCATGCCACCATTGCTCAACTTTTATAAATTGTTGATAGGCATTAGCTGAGCTTGTATTTAAATTTCTTTCAATATGAATTACAAAACCATTATCACTTTCGCTAACAACATCAGCATGAGTGAACATGGGCAATAATAATAACCATAAAAGTTTGTTCATGTTTTTATACTTCACCAAATAGATCAATTGATAATTCTGTCATAGAACAATTACTTGTACAGCAATTTATCTTTAATAAAGTAAAAGGTTAATCGGATACACCTGCAATGTCACCACGCATTACTGGGTAACCCAAATTCATCCAACCAAAAATACCTTCCCAAAGTACAGCTGTGCGAGTATAACCTCGTCGCCTCAATTTATTAATGGTGTAATCAGCGGCGGCGCGTGGACAAGAGCAATAGGCAATAATTTGCACATCCTTAGGGATGCCTGCGACGGTTTCGTCTAAATCAGCATAATAAGGGAAGGGGATAGAGCCTTCAATATGTGCTGTTTGCCACACAGATGTCACTCGCGTATCGAGTAGAACCATTTTCTTCTTAGCATTTAATGCTGTGTGTAGATCTTTTGACGATACATACATTCCGTCTTGTAAATCAAAGTTAGGGTCATCTCCTTCTCGATTGATCACATATTGCTCTGGTGTAGGTAGCGCTTTTAGTATCGTTTTTTCTTCTTTCCAACCCAGCGCTTTACTACGTAAAAAGGCGGTGACATTATCTATATTTTGTGGGGACAACTTCTCTTTAAAAGCCGGCATTGGAGTTTCTTGACGACCGTTTTGAATGGCGTGGCGAATAAATTCATCGGTATTATGGGCTAGTGCAGATTGATTACCCAAGGCAGGGGCTGTAATACCTTCTCCTTTAATACCATGACAGCTAGTGCAGTTTTGTTGATATACCAGTTCACCACGTTTAATATCGCCATGGATAGGATTGGTTGATAACTTTAAACGCTCAACACCTGCTTGTTCAAATAACCAATAAGTTAAGTCCCAGGTTTCATCTAATGACATAGGACCGCCTACTTCATCAAGATAACCTCCCATCGCGGTGCCTTTTCGGCCATATGACATCGGTCTTAAAATCGCGTGTGGCACACCAGACTCAAATAAACTTTTACTGCGCAATGAAGGTGCATGATCGTTAACATGTCCTTGACGATCTTCGCCATGGCACAAAACACAATATTTTTTGTAGTTGGCAGCGGCTATGTTGCTTTGTTCTGAAGTCAATTTCCTAGGAGGTGGCAACGTACCGCCTTCATGTCGTTGCGCTATGCTAATTGTTGATTGCATTAACAGGATAAAACCGCCAAATAAATTTATCTTTCTTATTATATTTTTCATATGACTTCCTTTAAATAGCGCAATTTACTTATCGATTTTGGATATTAACTACTAAAAATATAAATAGATTACCGAGCTTCATTATATGAATCAATATCATTACGTCATTTGAAAGATTTCGTAACAAATATTTGAGCATTTACTGTTTATGGTTGGAACTGAAAAGATTTCAGCTATCCTTTAATTGATAATAGTCTAATTAGGGAATTACGATGAAAGGCAATAATAAGGTTATCAAGAGTTTAAATGGCTTGTTGCATAATGAACTTGCGGCAATAGACCAGTATTTTATTCATTCACGAATGTATCAGGATTGGGGGCTTGATAAGCTATTTACACAGCTTAATCATGAAATGGAAGAAGAAATTACCCATGCAGACGCATTAATTAAACGTATTTTATTTTTAGAAGGCAATCCTGATTTATCAAATCGACGTGACTTGTTGATTGGAAGTGATGTGCCATCGATGTTAAGCAATGATCTTATTTTGGAAATGGAGGTGGTTGCTGCATTAAAAACGAGTATCTCACTTTGTGAGGATGAAAATGATTTTCAAACAAGAGAAATATTGGAGAAATTACTTGAAGATACCGAAGAAGATCATGTTTATTGGTTGGAAAAACAGCTAGGTTTGATTAATAAGATCGGCTTACAAAACTATATTCAGTCACAAATATAAAATAGTACGCTATAGAGGAGCATTAAGATGAAAGGTGATAGTAAAATCATTAGATTATTAAATCGATGTTTAGGAATTGAATTGATAGCGATTAATCAATATTTCCTTCATGCGCGTATGCATAAAAATTGGGGATTAAATGTATTAGATAAAGCGGATTACAAAGTATCGATAGAAAAAATGAAACAGGCTGATAAATTAATTGAGCGCATTTTATTTCTAGAGGGCTTGCCCAATTTACAAGATTTAGGGCGCTTAACAATTGGCGAACATACTGTTGAGATGTTACAAGTTAATATTGATTTGGAGTATGTCTCAAGAAGTTCGTTGCAAACGTTGATTAGCGAAAGTGAAAAATCAAAAGATTATATCAGTAGAGACTTAGCTGAAGATCTCTTGGAAAATGTTGAAGAACAAATCGATTGGATTGAAAGTCAGCAATATTTAATTACTAATGCCGGGATAGAGAATTATTTACAATCGCAAATGTAGCTTTACTTAAGTATTAGTTATTTGGGACTTATTGATGTTTACGCTACACAAGGCTGTTGTTCAGCTATTTGCAATAACTTATTATTTAATACTTTTTTTGCACATTGACAACACTTTCCACATTGCGAGCCTATCTTTAATTCCGCTGACAACTGTTTCATTGTCATAGCACCGTCTTCAATAGACGACTCTATTTGTTTGTCTGTGACACCATGACAGATACATACATACATAATAACGTGGCTCATAATTTAATTAACACAATAATAATCTAAATAGTAATTATTATCAATAACGTTTATGTTGATGTTTGTAGAAATAGCTATGTATTGTAAATTCACTCATTAAACCGCTATGATAGCGCCAAATCAAAGTCGATTAATAATAAGTACCAATTGAACCTATTTGGTATTGAGAGAATTATATGTCAGTAGTACCTTTAGAACGTATCACTATAGAGCCTAAAGCAGCAGCCACATCTTGTGTTATTTGGTTACATGGTTTGGGAGACTCTGGAGCGGGCTTTGCTCCCGTGGTACCCATGTTAGGATTACCTGAAAATCATAGTATTCGCTTTATTTTCCCTCATGCTCCGGAGCAAGCTGTAACGATTAATCAAGGTTATGTCATGCGATCATGGTATGACATCAAAAGTATGGACTTACATGATAGGGCTGATATGGACGGTGTACTGGCATCAGAAGTAAGCGTCACAGCCCTTATTCAAGAACAAATTGATGCGGGTATTCCTGCTAATAAAATAGTACTTGCCGGTTTTAGTCAAGGAGGGGTAATAAGCTTGTTTTCAGGATTAAGGTATGCTGCCCAATTGGCTGGGATTATGGCGTTATCGTGTTATTTACCAACAGCAGATAAATTGCCATTAGCATTGAGTGAAGCAAATAAAACAACACCTATTTTACAACAACATGGTACACAAGATGACGTAGTTCCAATGTCGGCTGGAAAAATGGCCTTTGATTTATTAACCGATAGTGGTTATCAAACGTCTTGGAAGCCTTATGTTATGCCACACAGTGTTTTGCCTGAACAATTAAAAGATATTGGCACTTGGTTATTGGCTAGACTTGTTTAGGTTTTTATTCTTTACTCTCACTGCTTGAATAGTTGCATTTTCCTCAGGGTAACTGCCATTAAAAGTTATTGGTTTCCTAAAATTAATAACTTTTTTATTTTTTGTTGTTGCGAATCATCGTCCATTTATTCTCGTTTTTGAGTCCGTAACTTACTTATCATTTGTAATGTCGTAAAGGGTGAGATAGATGTTTAATAGCTTACGCACATTTTTATAAGAGGGTGTTCCCCTACTTGTTCTGCTTGTTCTACATAAATAAAACCAAAAGACTCATAATATTTTTTCAGATGTAAGTGTGCGTGGAGTTCTATTTTTTTAATGCCTAACTGTTGAGCTTTTACCAAAAGCGCCTTTACTAGTTGAGTAGCTATGCCTAAACCTCGTTGCTCTTTCTTTATGGCGACGCGAGCCAAATGTGCGTGGTTGCTTTGAGTTAGGGCTAATCGTGCAGTGCCAACTACGGTGTTATTATCATATGCAAGCGCATGAAATGAATGTTTATCTTGCCCATCTATGTCTAACTCTATTGATATACCTTGTTCATCCCCAAAAACTTCTTTGCGGATCTGCTGAGAAAGTAATATAGATTGTGGTGCATTATCGACAATTATTTTTATTTTCATAAACTACAATTTTACTTATTAATAAGGAATGTCTAGTTTATTTATTAGATGAAATAAACAATAGAACATTTGTGCATATCCTACATATATTTTGGATGTAAAGTTTTAATTGAATTCGTTAATTTTTTCTTCTCTAGGTGTATTATCAACTTGTTTTGCTACCTCTTGTTTTTCCAAGAATTCTTTAATAAGGTTTTCACGAGTTACTTCAAGTTGCTCAATTAATGTGGCTTTTTCTTCAGGAGTTAAACTTTTATCGTTAGCAATTTCTTCAATCTTCGCTTCTATTTCTTCAAGTTTTTCACGATCGATGCCTAAACGGTTGTCGATAACGGCTTGCATAATATCTGCAAACTCAACTTTTTCTTCATCCTTATTATCAGTATTTTTCTCATCAGTACTTGGTACGCTTTCAGTTACTGGTTTATTTTCCAACATTGATGCCATTTTGGGACGATCGTAAATTGCTGCTATTTCTTCAACTTTTTCCCCTTTCATCAGTGCTAATGCAGCATTTGACAATATGACTGTATCTTGTTCTGCTTTCTTATTTTCGTATAAAGCGGATGATTCACGAGTACGTTCAGCGCTTACTTGTTTAGCGCTAGCTTCTCTTACTTGATGAATAGTGTTTGAATAATTAATATTATTTATCATTGTCTTCTTCCTGAAATAACGATGTGAACAGCTATATTTTCATTTTGTTCCTATATCAGCAATTTATATACCAATAGCAAATTCAGTTGAAAACCCTATTATTTCAACCGGTTAGTGCTTGCTGGTGTTTATTTTGAATCATAAGCAGTCTTATTAAGGCAATATCTTTATTTTTGCTAGCGGCAAGCGGAAAAATGTTGCCACCGGCATAGATATGATTAAACGATTCTTTATTTCTAAATACGAATCTCACCTTACTAGAGGTTTGTATAATAAATTTATTGAAAAAATATGTTTCCTTTGTATTAGACTTTCATAACAGTTGTTATAATGGCTTAATATCAAACCGTATTACTCATTTTAATAACATTTAGAGGTTCCTTGGATGTCGGAAGCTGAACACCGTCCAACAAATTTTATTCGTCAAATTATCGATACCGATCTTGAAAGTGGTAAACATAAGCATGTACAAACACGTTTTCCTCCTGAACCTAATGGCTATTTACATATCGGTCATGCCAAATCTATTTGTTTAAATTTTGGCATAGCACAAGATTATAAAGGGTTATGTAATTTGCGTTTTGATGATACTAACCCTGAAAAAGAAGATATTGATTATGTAAATTCTATTCAAGAAGATGTTAAATGGTTAGGCTTTGATTGGTCGGGGGATGTTCATTATTCCTCTGGTTATTTTGATAAGCTACATGGCTATGCTGTTGAGTTAATTGAAAAAGGCTTAGCTTATGTGTGCTTTTTAAATGGCGAGCAAACACGTGAATATCGCGGCACTTTAAAACAGCCGGGTAAAAATAGCCCTTATCGTGATACATCAGTAGCCGAAAATTTAGCTCTTTTTGAAAAAATGAAAAATGGAGAGTACAAAGAAGGTGAGTGTTCACTGCGCGCCAAAATAGACATGTCATCAAGTTTCATGTGTATGCGTGACCCGATTATTTATCGAGTAAGGTTTGCGCATCACCATCAAACAGGCGATAAATGGTGCATTTATCCAATGTATGATTTTACCCATTGTTTATCAGATGCCATTGAAGGTATTACACATTCTTTGTGTACGTTAGAGTTTCAAGATAATCGACGTTTGTATGATTGGGTTATTGATAATGTTTCTATTGAAGCAACACCACGTCAATATGAGTTTTCTCGTTTGAACCTTGAATATACAGTAATGAGTAAACGTAAACTGCATACCTTGGTTGACGAGAAATTAGTGAGTGGTTGGGATGATCCCCGCATGCCAACCATTTCTGCATTTCGACGTCGTGGTTATACTCCTGCTTCTTTACGAGAATTTACCAAGCGTATTGGCGTGACAAAAATGGATAACACCGTTGAAATGAGCGTGCTAGAAGCGTGTATTCGTGAAGACCTAAATGATAATGCACCACGAGCAATGGCTGTACTTGATCCTATCAAATTGGTTATTGAAAATTATCCAGAAGATAAAGTCGAAGAACTAACAACAAAAAATCATCCGAGTGATGAGACTCTTGGTACACGTATAGTACCGTTTAGTCGTGAGCTTTATATCGAAGCGGAAGATTTTCGAGAAGAAGCCAATAAAAAGTATAAACGGCTAGTACTTGATAAAGCCGTGCGTTTACGTGGCGCATACGTAGTTACAGCGACACGTTGTGATAAAGACATCGATGGTAATGTTACGACGGTTTATTGTAAATACGATGCTGAAACGTTAGGAAAAAACCCAACCGATGGCACTAAACCTAAAGGAGTTATCCACTGGGTATCGGCAGCACAATCACTAACGGCAGAGATTCGCTTATACGATAGGTTATTCACTGTGCCAAACCCTGCTGCAGAAGATGACTTTCATGCTGTAATAAATCCAGATTCAGTGATTACGATTAGTGACGCGAGAGTTGAACCGTCATTAGCAAGCGCTATACCTGAAAAAGCTTTTCAATTTGAACGTCAAGGTTATTTTTGTCGTGATAATAAAGATTTGCAAGCTGAAAAGTTGATTTTTAACAGAACAGTAGGCTTACGTGATACTTGGGCAAAAATTTCAAAATAGGTCTATAAATTACAGTTAATGCCAATTGTAATAAAAAAGTGACCAATTTTAAGTGAGGATAAATTTTCAAGTTCAAGACGTTTGATTGAGCAATAGCGAGCTATTGGGATTGAAAGTAACGCTGATCTTGGATATTTAGACCATTTTAGAATGATCGATTATTTATTTTAATTGGTATAACATCAATAAAAAAGGCGCTTTATCATTAAAGCGCCTTTTTTGTAACTTGGAAGAGCAATTATAAATTATCTATACGGTATTTTTCACATGCTTCCTGATCATTGCATTCCCCATAAAGATATAAACTGTGGTTGGTTAACTTGATGTTATGCGTTTTGGCTATATTTTTTTGACGTTCTTCAATAACATCATCTTCAAATTCAACAACTTTCCCGCACTTTAAACACACCAAATGATCATGATGTTTTTTATGAGCGAGTTCAAATACTGATTTTCCACCTTCAAAATGATGACGGGTCACTATGCCAGCATCGTCAAATTGGTTTAAAACGCGGTAAACAGTGGCAAGACCTATTTCTTCATGTTGCTCAAGCAGTACCTTATAAACATCTTCAGCACTAACATGTTCATTTTCAGGCTGTTGTAGAATGGTTAATATTTTAACTCGTGGCAGAGTTATTTTTAAACCCGCTCTTTTAAGTTCTGCATTTTGGTCTGCCATCTAGTGAAATCTCTATATTATTATTTAAGGCAAATTATAGGGGGTTCTTGACTTGGATAAAAGTATTTGTTGCGAATGATTGCTATTTTTTAATTTGATATGGATATGAAAGCCAAAGTAGATGGCTCTGTAGCCGTAATATTGTTTTATTAAAAGTAGACATAAAAAAACTCACCGAGGTGAGTTTTATATTTTGATGAGCAACTAATTATTATAAGTCAGCTAATTCAGCTAAACATAATTCATCATAAATTTGATTGACCCATTTTTCAACGCGGTCATTTGTTAGTTCTGGTTGTCGGTCTTCATCAATGCATAAGCCGATAAAGGTATTTTCATCAACCAGCCCCTTTGATGCTTCAAACTCATAACCTTCAGTCGGCCAATTACCAACAACAATAGCACCTTTGGATTCAACGATATCACGAAGTGGTTCCATCGCATCACAAAAGTACTCAGAATAATCTTCTTGATCACCTAAACCAAATATTGCTACCAACTTATCAGTGAAATCGATTTCTTCTAATTCTGGTAGAAAGTCATCCCAGTCGCATTGGTTTTCACCATAATACCAAGTGGGAATTCCCAAAATTATTAAATCAAACTCTGCAATTTCTTCTTTGGTACTTTTTGCAATATCTTTAACGTCAACAAGTTTTTTTCCCAATTTCTTTTGGATCATCTTGCTAACGGCTTCAGTATTGCCTGTATCACTTCCGAAAAATAAACCTACAATTGCCATGAAATACTAACCTTTTCTTATCTACACTACTAAATTTCAAATGTTTTTAGTGATCTAACCAGCAAGATTTCTATCAGCTCACTACGACTGACATCTTGCTCTTGAGCTAATTGCTCTAATTGGTCAAATAAACTGCGATGTATCTTAAACTCAACACGTTTCAAACCATTGTTTTTATCGCGTTTTACTTGATTTCGCTTATTTATTTTAATTTGCACACTTCGTGAATGTGGGTTAGTTTTTGGACGCCCAGGGCGTTTTTCATTGTGAAATAGATCAATAGTGGTTAAATCTGTAACTTCTTTAGCCATACTCTAAATGATTAACCTACGCCTTGATTTTCCCAAACAAACTGAATTATGCCTTTAGCGATAAAACCAGCACATCCTAAAAATAAAACAAAATAGACAACAAAGCGTCCCATTTTAGGAACATCGTTGCTTTTCATTACGTCATGAATAGATAACCCAATGAAAATAAAAATAAAAGCAAAAAATAAATTCAGCCCAATGGCTTCAATCAATTCAAAATGTTCTGCTAACATAATCTACCCTAAAAATTTCACGCGGCACTATAGCATATTGAATCTTTAAACACAGTTATTTTATAACTGTTCTTGTTGCATATGCAGTAACATTCTGGTGTTTACGATAACATTTTTAAGGTTACTCTAATGTATCTAATAATAACTTGTATTTGATCAATAAAAGTTATGGTTTAATACTTATTTTTGAAACAAAAAGTCATTCACTATTTTGTTGAATGCAACGGTCTTCTCAGCATGTAGCCAATGACCCGTTCCCTGAATGATTTTGGCTTTACTGTTTGGAAACAACGTGGCGATCACAGTTCGATGATCGGCTAAAATATAGTCAGAATTGCCACCTTTGATGAATAGTGTCTCTTTAGTGAATGTTGAAGTACCTTGATAGGCTTGCATGACTTGCTGATAGCATTGACTAATAAACGCAATATTGCATTTGAAAGATAAGGCGTTATTAGTGAGAGTTAAATTGCGTAATAAAAATTGTCTAACACTAGCTTCTTCAACAAAGTTGGCTAATTGTTTATCGGCGTCTTTTCTGCTTGTTGTTGTGTTTAAATCAATAGACTGTAAACCGGCAATAATTTGATTATGATGAGGAGGATAAATAACGGGAGCAATATCAGCTACCAGTAATTTATTGACTCTTTCTGGAAAAGATAGTGCCAATTGCATCGCAATCTTTCCCCCCATAGAATGACCAAGAATATGGGAATCATTAATAGATAAGCTATCCATGACATTGATAATATCTTGCGCAAGCACCGCATAGTCCATGTTATTTTCATGAAATGAATTACCATGATTACGTACATCAACACTGGTTACGGTGAAATTATCTTTTAATCCTTTGGCTACCATATTTAGGTTTTCAAGGCTGCCTAATAAACCATGGATTAATATGATGTTTGGGCCTGAACCCTGCTGTTGGTAATTTAAGAGTGATGACATAACTAATTTATATTTGTGGTGGTTATTCAGCATTGTCGTCTGTTTTGACAGGCCTTGCAATTTCTAATGCTTATCTTTGATTTTACATAAAGGACATCATTTGCAAATAAATGCAATTAACCATCATTTTTGAACTAGAGACTTATCGTTAAGATAAGTATAATCATTTCGTTAAAATGAATAATTTCAAAGGTAATTAATGAAAAATATAGAAATAGATGAAGATTTGTATCAACACATTGTGTCGAATACTCAATTTATTGGTGAAGGCGCATCTTCCATTCTTCGTCGCCTTTTAGCTCTTACTGAGCAAACTGAAATGAGTGTTGAGCAAACTGTAATTGCAACGGATGAGAAAACTGTAATTGATGAGAAAAAAAGTATCGTTAATCGGTCAAAAGAGTCAGTATTTAATTACATTAATAAAGAAGAACTCGCTATGCAGCGCGGCGCTGTCGGTCGATTTTTATTGATATTAGCGGCTTTGTATCGTGTTCACCTCGAAGAGTTTTCATTAGTTTTAGAGATAAGAGGACGAGACCGGTTATATTTTGCTGCTAGTAAAAGTGAACTTGTTGCTAGTGGTAGCAGTACAAAACCGTTTCAAATTCCAGAAAGCCCATATTGGGTAATAACGAACTCTAATACTACTCGGAAAAAAATGATGTTAACTAAAGCTGCTGGAGCATTAGGGTACAGCGAAGCCGATGTTGAAAAAATTAGAGAGCTGTTATAAATAGCTGTTATAAATAATAATAAAAATTAGATAATTTTAAACTTGTTTTTATATGTATTAATACTAAAACCACGAAGGAAAAAAGATGACCATTCATCATCATGCAGGAAAAATAGCAAGACCTTGTGACCGAATTAATATTGGTCGTTTAGTCAGTGATTATTTTTTATTAATCCCAGATGTTGAGCTTATTGAACAAAAGGTCACATTTGGTACCTCTGGTCATCGTGGTAATGCGAGTAAAATTAGTTTTAATGAACAGCATATTTTAGCTATATGCCAAGCCGTAGCTGAATATCGAACCGCGCAAGGTTTTAAAGGACCGTTATTTTTGGGTAAAGATACCCATGCGTTATCTGAGCCTGCATTTGCTAGTGCAATTTCCGTATTGATCGCGAATAATATTCCAGTGGTGATTCAAGACGATGAAGGGTTTACGCCAACCCCTGTTATTTCTCGTCTAATCATTAGTCATAATAAAAATAGCGACCAGCTTGCGGATGGCTTAATTATCACGCCATCACATAATCCACCAACAGATGGTGGTATAAAATATAATCCTCCTCATGGCGGCCCAGCAGAAGGGGAAATTACTAAAATTATCGAACAACGTGCTAATGAGCTTATTGCTGAGAAGTTAGTCTCGGTAAAAAAATGTGAATATAAGCTTGCTTGTTGTTCTGACTATTTGTCAAAACAAGATTTTAAAGCGCTTTATGTTAACCAGCTAGATCAAGTCATTGATATGGAAGCTATTGCAAAATCTGGGATGACTATTGGCGTAGATCCCTTAGGTGGTTCAGGTATTCATTATTGGCCAGTTATTGCTGAGAAATATGGCATCAACATCGACATTGTTAATCCTGTTGTTGATGCAAGCTTTGCATTTATGCCATTAGACAAAGACGGAAAAATTCGCATGGATTGTTCTTCTTCATTTGCGATGGCAGGTTTAATTGCAATGAAAGATAAATTTGACCTTGCTGTTGGTAATGACCCCGACTTTGATCGTCACGGTATTGTGACAAAAAACGGTGGTTTGATGAATCCAAATCATTACCTTGCTGTTTCCATTGAATATTTAATGACACACCGCCAGTGGCCTGCAAGTTCTAAAATTGGTAAAACATTAGTGTCCAGCTCTTTGATTGACCGCGTAGCAAAACATATTGACCGACCATTGTCTGAAGTACCTGTTGGCTTTAAATGGTTTGTTGACGGTTTAAAGGACAGTAGTTATGCCTTTGGTGGTGAAGAAAGTGCAGGGGCCTCTTTTATTGCTCGTGATGGTAGTTGTTGGACCACAGATAAAGATGGTTTCATTATGGCGTTATTGGCAGCAGAAATGTTAGCTGTAACGGGGAAAGACCCACATCAACGATTTATTGAACTAGCAGATAAATTAGGACAGCCCTGTTACGGGCGTGTTGAAGCTGTTGCCAGCTTTGAACAGAAAAAAATACTCTCTTCAATAAGTGCTGATGCGATAACTAATGACATATTAGCAGGAGAAGAAATTCAGCAAATATTGTCTCACGCCCCAGGGAATGATGCGGCAATAGGTGGTATTAAAGTCACGACAGAAAATGGTTGGTTTGCTGCTCGACCATCGGGAACAGAAGATATTTATAAAATATATGCTGAAAGTTTCATAGATGATGAACATTTACAACGTATTATTAGTGAAGCACAAAAAATTATTGATGCGGTATTTAAGCAAGCCGGTCTATAAATCTATTGGATTAAGAATTAACTCTGTTAAAGGTCTCTTAACAGAGTAATTCATCAGATATGCTTTCTTATTATAGAGAACGTTCGTTTTAGTATTATTTTATTTACTTTTTGTGGCTTTAGTTTCTTCTTTAATCCATTTTTTTACTTGGGGAGTAAGTTCAAGTAAATAATCTAGTATCAAATGTTTTTAAGCAATGACTCACTAGTACCTGAGTAAAATACCTAGCTTGATTATGAATAGCTGAATGTCTTGAAACTCGCATATTAAGGTGTTTTGGGTATAATAATGGACATTATTTATTATTTAGTGAAAATGCTTTGCATCAATTACAGTCTAAGTTACAAAAAGATGGCGATTTTCTATCGCTAAGCCGTGAAAACGAATGGTCAATCAGTGAACCATTTTCCTTTGTTATTACTCATCAACTATCTCAACAACAATCGAGAGTTAGTATTATTGATACTGGCTTGATTATGTTTGAGCCACTAAATAAAAATACTAGTAAAGATATTGTATTATCCAGTGCAGTTCATGGTAATGAAACCGCACCTATCGAAATATGTGCTGAGTTAATTCAACAACTTATTTTAGGTCAATTGTTCTTAGCTGAACGAGTATTATTTATTTTTGGCAATCCAGCATCGATAAATATTGCTCAACGTTTTGTTGAAGAAAATATGAATCGTCTATTTTCTGGTGGACATTCCAAAGATCAAGGCAATGGTGAAGGACTTATTAATAAAGAGCGTCATCGTGCCTTATTGCTAGAAAATACTGTTCGTGATTTTTATGAGCAAGGTAGCGAAGTCTCCACAAATAGAGAACGCTCTCATTATGATTTACATACAGCCATTCGTGGTTCAAAAAATGATAAGTTTGCGGTTTACCCGTTTAGGCATGGTAAGGCTTGGAAGAAAGAGCAATTACAGTTTTTATATAGTTGTGGTGTAAACACTATTTTATTGTCACATTCACCAACCACAACCTTTAGTTATTTTTCATCGAATGAATTTGGTGCAGACGCTTTTACTGTTGAGCTTGGTAAAGTGAAACCATTTGGTGAAAATGACATGACTCAGTTTCAACAAGTTAAAGATACCTTAACGGCGTTTATTTCAGGTGAAGACTTATCATTAAAAACCTTTAATGAAAAAGATTTTAGTATCTTTGAAATTTATCAGACCATTAACCGCCATGGTGAAAATTTTGTATTAAATTTTGCCGACGATGTTGATAACTTTACTGACTTCCCGTTGGGACATTTACTAGCAACCGATGATGAAATTGAAATTAGAGTGAAAAAAGAGGGCGAAGCTATAATCTTTCCAAACGCCGATGTGGCCATCGGTCAACGAGCAATGTTAACGGTGATCCCAACAAATATTGCTTAGTTTCTTTATGAATACCCGTTCTACTTCAAGATGCATGATTCAGTGGGAATTAAAAAAACTTTAGGTAAGGTATTCGTTGTAAAGAATGGTTACTCCCTTCTTAAAAGGAATAACGCGGCATAAAGTCTTTTAAAAACCACCCGAAGGGGGAATACAGAGCAACACCACTTCGTTGTTGCACAAATTTGTAAGGGAATGCCATGACTTCATTGGTGCGTCTAAAAGTGAAATTGCTCTGTTTTCCTGAACAAGCATCTTGAAGTCGAGCGGATATCCGGCTAATTTTTCATGTATTGGAACCATTATTTGGTTCCTTTTTTATATGGATTAGTCTTAGTTATTTTTTTTGAATAAACACTAGGCTTGAATTTCAGTTTACGTAAAGGTAAAGTGCAGGCAGAAAAATTCAGATCAAAACAAGCTAATAATTACAACATTTAAAAATGAGGTGACCATTATTTAAGTTTATTTTAGTGACTATACTAAATAACAAATTAAATTTTAGGATCGCCCACCTTGCGTGCAAGGATTATTATAAAGAGAAAGCTATGAACACTGATATTTATAACGAAGGGCCAGTGGTACATCAACCTACCTATATTGATGGCCACTCTGTTGAAATTCCACTCCTCAAAGTTTTAAAGCATGACGGTACAATTTTTGAAGGTGCTCAGTTACCTGAAATTGATCAGGGATCAGCAACTAAAATTTATAAAACATTAGCATTTCATCGTGTTTTAGATGAACGCATGGTGGCATCACAGCGCCAAGGACGACTAAGTTTCTATATGACGGCACTTGGTGAAGAGGCGGCCTCTGTAGGTGGTGCTGCGGGACTTAAACCGCAAGATATGATTATGGCGCAATATCGTGAACAAGGTGCATTAATGTATCGAGGTTTTGCCCTTGAAGATTTTATGAATCAGATGTTCAGTAATGAAAAAGATTTAGGTAAAGGTCGTCAAATGCCAATTCACTATGGCAGCAAAGCACTAAACTATATGACGATTTCATCTCCATTAGCAACACAAATCCCGCAAGCGACAGGTTATGCCTATGGACAAAAACTACAAGGCATAGACGCTGTTACCATCTGTTATTTTGGTGAAGGCGCGGCTTCAGAAGGTGATTTTCATGCAGGCTTGAATATGGCGGCAGTACATAGCTCACCGGTGATTTTCTTTTGTCGAAATAATGGTTATGCCATTTCAACACCATCAGATGAGCAATATAAAGGTAATGGTATTGCATCTCGAGGAGTTGGTTATGGTATAAAAACCATACGCATAGATGGAAACGATATCCTTGCCGTATTAAAAGCGACACAAGATGCTCGTAGTTATGCTTTAAAAGAAAATAAACCAGTATTAATAGAGGCGATGTCTTATCGATTAGGTGCCCACTCTACTTCTGATGACCCGTCGGGTTATCGTACACGTGAAGAAGAAGAAAAGTGGCAAGAGAACGATCCTATTCTTCGTATGAAAAACTGGATGTTAGCGCAAAAATGGTGGGACGAAGAACAAGAAACATCATTATTTGAGTCTTTACGTGAAGAGATATTGGCAGCTGTGAAAGTTGCTGAAAAAATAGAAAAACCTCCAGTAGAAGACCTAATTACTGATGTGTACGATGAGCCGCCAACATTATTAAAAGAGCAGCTCGAAACATTAAAAGTGCACATCAAAAAATACCCTGAAGCTTACCCTTTTACCGCAGGGAGAATCAAATAATGGCACAAATGAATTTATTACATGCAATTAATAATGCACTTGATATTGCAATGACTGAAAATGAACGTGCGGTTTGTTTTGGTGAAGATGTCGGTCATTTTGGTGGCGTTTTTCGCGCTACCAGTGGTTTACAAGAAAAATATGGCAAAACACGTTGTTTCAATACGCCATTAGTTGAGCAAGGTGTCATTGGTTTTGCAAATGGCTTAGCGGCACAGGGTAGTGTACCCATTGCTGAAATTCAGTTTGCTGATTACATTTTCCCTGCATTTGATCAAATTGTTAATGAATCAGCTAAATTTCGCTATCGAAGTGGTAATGAATTTGATGTGGGTAATTTAACTATACGTACGCCATATGGTGGCGGTATTGCTGGTGGTTTGTATCACAGTCAATCGCCTGAAGCGTATTTTGCCCATACCCCAGGTTTGAAAGTCGTAGTGCCACGTAACCCTTATCAAGCCAAAGGTTTATTATTAGCTTCTATTCGTGATAACAATCCGGTGATATTTTTTGAGCCTAAACGTCTCTATCGTGCTTCAATTGGTGAAGTACCAACGGAAGATTACCAATTGCCACTAGGTAAAGCTGAAGTAGTTACTGAAGGTCGCGATATCACGTTGTTAGCGTGGGGGGCACAAATGGAAATTATTGAAAAAGCAGCTGAAATGGCAGCTATCGATAATATTTCTTGTGAAGTTATTGATTTACGTACTATTTTACCTTGGGATATCGAAACTGTAGCCAAATCAGTAATGAAAACTGGCCGTTTACTGGTTAGCCAAGAAGCCCCCTTAACGGCAGGTTTTGCTAGTGAAATTGCAGCAACGATTCAAAACGAGTGTTTTTTACACCTTGAATCGCCCATCGAGCGAGTATGTGGTATGGATACACCTTACCCACTAGCATTAGAAAAAGAATACGTAGCTGATCATTTAAAAGTGTATGAAGCGATAAAACGTAGCATTAATTACTAGGATTATTGGTTATGACTATTGATTTTATATTACCAGATATTGGTGAAGGTATTGTTGAGTGTGAGCTAGTTGAATGGCTAGTGAGCGAAGGCGACAAGATTGTTGAAGACCAGCCTATTGCTGATGTAATGACGGATAAAGCGTTAGTACAAATTCCAGCGATGCATAACGGTGTGATTGAAAAGTTATTTTATGCTAAAGGAGATATTGCCAAAGTACATGCGCCATTATTTTCGATGACAACAGATGAACCTATAAGCGCTCAACCCGAAACTGAAACAGCATCTGTTATTGAAGAAGCACCCGCGGTGATATCCGATAATAACTCAGCCACGACGACTGAAGATTTTATTTTGCCTGATATTGGTGAAGGTATTGTTGAATGTGAATTAGTTGAATGGTTAGTCAAAGAAGGCGATGTTATAGAAGAAGATCAGCCAATAGCTGATGTGATGACGGATAAGGCTTTAGTACAAATACCGGCGATGCATGCAGGTATAGTTGCTAAACTTTATTATGAAAAAGGCGAAATTGCCAAAGTACATGCGCCTCTTTTTGCTATAACTAGGAACTCTGTTGGCGCTGTTGACGCTCCTGCACCAGTTGCAGCAATAAAAGAAACTGTTGCAAAAAAAGAAATTAAAACTTCTGCTGTGCAATCTTCAACACCATCGACGCCAACGACAAAGCAAGGTAATGGGAAAGCTATAGCGAGTCCTGCTGTTCGACGTGTTGCTCGTGAATTAAATGTAAATATTCATGAAGTACCAGGTACTGGAAAAAAAGGACGAGTATATAAGGAGGATATTGTTACCTTTAATAGTGCACCTATCGTTGCAGAGGCACCAGCCTCAGCAGTGAATGTTACTGGCGGTACACGAGTTGAACCTATACGCGGTATAAAAGCGGTTATGGCGAAAGCTATGGTGAAAACTGTCTCAACGGTACCACACTTTACTTATTGTGAAGAAATTGACATGACTAAGCTGATTAAGCTCAGAGGTGAGCTAAAAGAAGTTTATGCAAAACAGGACATCAAATTAACGATGATGCCTTTTTTTATGAAATCAATGTCATTAGCACTTAAAGAGTTCCCTATTGTTAACTCGCAAGTGAATGCTGATTGTAGTGAAATCACTTATTTTGATGATCATAATATTGGTATGGCCGTAGACTCAAAAATTGGTTTATTAGTACCAAATGTTAAAAACGTACAAACAAAATCAATTTTAGATTTAGCCAATGATATTACGCGATTAACGAATGATGCACGTTCTGGTCGCGTACCTGCAGCCGATTTAAAAGGCGGTACTATCTCAATTTCAAATATTGGTGCCATTGGTGGTACTGTGGCTACCCCAATTTTGAATGCCCCTGAGTCAGCTATTGTTGCTTTGGGGAAACTGCAAAAACTTCCTCGTTTTAATGATAAAGGCGAAGTTGAAGCTCGTTCAATTATGCAAATAAGTTGGTCTGGCGATCATCGAGTGATTGATGGCGCAACCATTGCGCGTTTTTGTAACTTATGGAAATCATTCCTTGAAGAGCCAACAAATATGCTAGTGCATATGTCTTAGTTTTAACGTCTAATAAATACAAAAAAAACCTGCTGTTGCAGGTTTTTTTATTTCCGCAACACTATAAAAGTTTAAGGCTGAGTAATCGTTTTAAACGATTTAGGCATTGTGTTTTATCTTTAGGAAAAACCAAACACGAGTACTTATAATTTCTATTTTAATAGCCAGCTATTACTAACCAACACCCGTATTTTGAGCAATCATTCGTATAGCTCTAGTTATTTCTCCTACGCACAACATGTTCACAAACGTAATGAAAATATATAAGTGCTCAATACTTTGCTTTATTTCTCCTACCATATAGCGAAAGTTTAACCACTAAATACGATTAGTAACTAACGCTAAATTAACAGTTTAATTTTTCACTAAAAAATGATAAAACATTATCTGGTCAGATGTCATACCAGAAAATACTGTTAATAATAAAAAGTAATATCAATAATAAAAAGAGGAAATCATTATGGGATACACACGTCGTCGGTTTATAAAAACATTAGTGGTTAGCGCTAGTGCAGTCGCAACAGCCAGTTTAATGGGGTGTGGTAGCTCAAGTAAAAGTGCTGATGAGGTTGTACCGCCAGATACTGCCGCAGCCGTTGGAATATTAGACGGTAGTGTTTATTTCCCGCAATCAGTGGTTTCTGGCGATCCTAAACCTGACTCAGTGATCCTATGGACTCGTATTGATGATAGTAGTGGTGTCGATACCCTTGTGACTTTACAGGTTTCGAATGATGAATCTTTTACTAGCGTCGTTGTTGAAGAGAGTTTTACAGCATTGGCGGCAGCTGATCATTGTTTAAAAATACGAGTGACAGCATTAAATGCTGGTCAACATTACTTTTATCGCTTTGTTTATCAGCTAGAAGGCAATGACTACGCTAGTCATACTGGGCGAACCAAAACAGCCCCGTCTTTGGATAGTGATACCAAAGTCAAATTTGCTACTGTTTCTTGTCAAGATTATATTGGCCGTTATTATAATAATTATCTCAGTATATTAGCCCAAGATGATTTGGACTTTATTATACACTTAGGTGATTATATCTATGAAACGACGGGCGATGCCTTATTCCAGTCGGCTGGCGAAGAGCGTACTATTGAATTTACAGATAGTGAAGGTGCCTTAACCATTGGTGTTGGTGACAACGCTCATCAAGCAGCGAATAGTTTAGATAATTATCGACAACTATATAAAACATACCGCAGTGATTCCTTGTTACAACAAATTCATGAACGTTTTCCAATGATCGCCATATGGGATGACCATGAGTTTTCAGATGACAGCTGGGGCGATACAGCAACGTCATTAGACGGTGCGGCGAACGAGCAACAAACGCAGCGTAAAATCAATTCAGAAATTGCCTATTTTGAACATATGCCTATTGATCATCAACAACCTCATGCCATGGATGAAATGCTACCAAGTGGCACGTTGGGCATAGATGACAGTCACCTATTCCCAAATACACGCATTTATCGTGACTTTCATTTTGGACAACATTTGCATTTAGCGATGACAGACTTTAGAACCAACCGTCCTGATCATATTATTGCTGAAGATGCATTTCCAGGGCAAGTCGAGTTAGACCAAACAACACTGAATATTTTTTTATCTGCTCAGGGTATGCCACAAGCACACATTGATGGCGTGATTAGTCAAATGTCACCCTATGTTAATATTGATGATGCTGCATTTGCACCGTATAAAGGGGCCTTTTTAGAAATATTTACGGGCTTATATATGGAAGAGTTAATGAGTCGAATTGAAATAGATCAAGCCACTGCGTTAGCACAAGGACAGCAACGAGCGGTAGCTGCTATTGCTGGAAATTTAACGACAAGTTATTTGAATCAAGTCTTGGCTGGCGCTCAAGCGAGTTTACCTGCAGAACACCCAATACAACAATTACCTTTATTACCAGAAGAAGGCGTTGAGCAAGGCCTAGCATTTTACACTATGGGTAAAACCTCTCTTTTTGATTTTTTGGGCAGCCGTTATTTTATTATTAAAGATACCTTTGATTTATACGCGGGCTATAAAGAATTTGTTGCACAGCAATTAGGCACTTCGGTGCAAAGTGGCTTTGATACAATGCAAAAAGATTGGCTAAAAGAAACGTTTTCGGCTTCAACGAGTACATGGAAGTTACTCGGTAGTTCGGTATCTTTTTCACCATTGATTTTAGATTTATCTGCCTCACGAGCTGATAGCGGCGTTATGCCTTTAGAAGTCACATTAAGTTCAGATAATATTCCTGAAGTCTTTAAACAGCGCTTTTATCTCGAAGCAGATCAATGGGATGGCTTTCCTCAATATAAAGCTAATTTTATTGAAGAGGTCTTAAGTGAATATGGCGTGCATACTTTAGGTGGAGACGTGCATAGTAGTTACGTCACAGAGCATAAAGCAAATAGTATTAATGGTAATAAATCGTTTAACTTTACCACGTCATCAATTTCATCAACTACTTTTGGTTCGTTCCTTAAAAATGGTATGAATACCTTGTTATCACAGTTAGGTGATGTACCCGATGTTGTTGCAACATTACCTGTATTTTTTGATACTTTGGTAAAAACTGCTACTAAACGTGATGATATTCAAGATGATTTGGTTTTTGCTCGTATGCATGAACATGGCGTTATGATTGTAGAGGTTGATGGCAGTGCGATGAATGTTGATTTTCATAATATTCGAGAGGAAGTCAATGGTATCATTACAGCGAAGCAGAGTTATTATGATGATGCTGAAAATTACCTAAATATGGTCCAACTTCATAAATTTACAGTTGTTGATGGCGAGTTGAAGCAGTTAACCTAGATACATTCTCTTATAAACTAATAAGTGTTGGTATGTCTATTTTTGCGGATTATACCAACGCGACATTAGTAGCAACGAGTATTTTAATGTTGAGAAAGACTACATTTATAATGTATTGGTAGTCTTTAAGTCTTAAACAAAACACATTATATTTTTTATAAACTCTTAAGAATAAACGTTCTGAAATTTCGGACGTCAAAAATCCAACAATATAATCGAGCGAGTCTTTTAAAAGCCAAAGAGATCATTGTGCTAATTAATTGATCGTAGAGGATGTGAGATTTTGAGGTTTTTGCTGCAGTACTAATTAGCTATTTTTACAAGGCAGAGTCTTTATTATGTGTTTATTTCACATAAAAAGATGATAACGGCGTAAGCATTACCAGAAAATACTGTCCGAATAATTCAACAAAAAGCTTCTTGCGCTTTGTTGACTAGTATTTGCGTAAAATGACTAGACAATAGACCACTCATTGCGATTAAACGCTTTTATCTCGAATAAAATTTAACCTCGAAAAATCAGCTGGCCATATGGTAAGCTTTGATTATTACCATAAAAATGACGATGTAAACTATTTTACTAATGGCAATTGAATTAAGTAGATACAAGTACGTCATTAACTCAAATAATAGGCTTTTTATCCGGTGACAGAAAAGAAATTACAACATTTTTATATTGCTGAAGAGCAATCTGTCTATTTGATGAGTCATAAAGATGCAACCAAATTAAAACAATGGGTTGAACTTTGTCAGCAGCAATTAATTTTATTGGGCTACAAAGATATATCATTATTAGGTAAGGGGGCTTATGGTTTTGTTTTTAATGGTGATAATGACAAAGGTGAAGCTTTTGTTTTTAAGTTCTCTCGTATTAATCTGCCACAACACGTACAAGACAGGTTAGCTGAGGAAGCTGAAATTCAAGCACAGTTAAACCATGAAAGAATTCCCGAAGTTATTGAATATTACAAAATAAAAAAACAATCTATTGTTCATATGATGAGAGCTCCTGGCATTGACCTCGAGAAACTTTCTCACCAAGAAGGTCCGTTAAGCCCAGAACTTATCGTTAGTATTGCTATTCAGTTAGCTGAAATATTACTTTATCTACGAAATACTCAAGCTCACCAAATTGGCAAACCTTATGTTCATGGTGACATTAAGCCGTCAAATGTTGTTTATGACAAAACCACGGGTAAAGTTTACCTTGTTGACTGGGGGTCATCAGTCATTGCACAACGCGATGAAAATGGTGAGAGTACGTCAAATAATGTTATGGATTTAATGAGTAGTGACCTGCAGCATACTAATGCGCGTTTAGGAGATGTTTATTTTATTGGTCCAGAGCAAATTAGTGGTGGATTGTCTAGCCCACGTTTTGATGAACAAGGTCTTGCTGCAACGTTATATGCATTAGCTTCTGGTCAATCTTGTCGTTATGGTAGTAACGTCATTACGCCTACGTCGTTAGGTTTGCCTAAAGTATTGGCAAAGGTTATTGAAGGCATGCTTGCAGATGATGAACATACTCGTCGTCAAGCGGGAGACTATTTTTTTCGTCACTTAAGTCTGTTAAAAAATATCGTAATGAGTAAACACTCAGCGCCGGTAAAAGTTGATATGCTCATCCCCGTTTGGACGAAACCAAGCCAAGAAGAAATAGATACCGTGGTCTATGGTTCTCGTAAATCCTTTCTTAGAGAGTCGAGTGATAAAGATAGTTTAAGCAATATTGATGATGTCCAGCTTGAAAAATACTATAAAAATTATTTAATGGGCATGGGAGATCCTGAAAAAGCTTTTATTGCTGCAGTAGGGCGCTTGGGGAATTTTCCTGTGGTTGGTGGTCTCGCAATTCGTTGGGAAAAAGAAGGTGTTTATATCGACTCTAACTTAACGATGTTTGAACCGAAACTGCAAGCTTCTTTTCAAAGTGCGGTAAATAATATGGTGCATTTAGCACAGGGGATCTTTCGCATTGGTATGTTTAAAAGCTGCTTGTTTAATGCCAGAAATACGCTGCACATTGAAAGAGAAGATGAATCTAGGCCATTTGTTGCTGATAAAAAACAAATGATAAACTTTGATGTTAGTGATGTCCCAGAGTTAGATGATGCGACGCGGTTACATTCTTATTTTGAAGACGGTAAAGACCCTGATGAATATCTGTATTTACCAGATGAAATTATGGCTGTTTTAGCCAAGCTCAATCTTATTCATCATACCGGGTGTATTATTTTTGAAGTATTACCAAAACATTTAAAGATACATAGCTATTTGATGTTGTTAAATCATGACAAAAAGTTGGAATTTGCTCAATGTATTTCCGAGATACTGGCGTTACTACCAACAATTAAAGGTTATGGCATTTCTGGTTTTATGAAACTACCTTATAAAGATACGAGATTTTTTGAACATATTACCAATTTACCTGACAAGTTTTATCCCAAAAACCCAAAATTAAATCAAGAATAATATATGTGCTAAGAAATTTTCAGTGCTACTGAGAAATTATGTTTTGTAAAAGTTACTTAACAATTGAAAATAGAATAGGGAGTAAATTATGGCTGAAGATAATGTTGGTGATATGGCGTGGATAGATTTGTCAGTAAATAATGCTGAGCAAGTCAAAAATTTTTATCAAGAAGTGGTTGGTTGGAAAACAGAAGAAGTGTCGATGGGAGATTACAATGACTACTCCATGCATAATGCTAAAACCAATGAAGCTGTCACTGGCATTTGTCATAGTCGTGGCGTAAATATTGACTTGCCCGCGGCTTGGATGCCTTATTTTTTAGTTGCTGATATTGATGATGCTGTGGCAAAGGTTAAAACGCAGGGGGGCACATTAATTACGCCTATTAAATCTATGGGTGGGGATGACCGATATGTCGTAATTAAAGACCCCGCAGGGGCGGTTTGTGCCTTGTATTTTAAAAGTTCTTTACAAAGTTGACGTACATTAAAGTATTCCAAGGTAAACTTTTGATTAAGTTAATGTTTTGATATTTGACATGTTTTGGTTTTTAATGAGGTTATCAAAACTTGCAGCTAAACGTTCTGTTTCTGCCAATACTGTTTGCCAGTACTTAATGCGAGTTGTGCTATCCATCGACGTAAAGTCTTTTCTATCTGGGATTTTTTTGAAAGGCAAAGTGTTGATAAACTTTTCCGAAGGCACTAACATCACGGTATTGTCATAGTTTGCGGGATTCACTTTTCTATTAAGGCTTTTATCAAACCAACCTGCTTTTGGGGTTGCTGAAAAGTGTGGGTATAATGTCAAAGCGTCACTAGGTTTAATATCAATGTCGAAGTGATAATCAATAATCCCTCCGTCTCTATACATCCCCATAGGAGACCCTGAAATGTTTTTTAAGCCTTGCATTACCAAAGGAATGGAGCCAGAAGCAAGCAGTGCTTGTTTAAAGTTCTCTGTTGTTAAGTCAATATAATGAGTATCAAAATGGTAACCATCACTTATGTTTATTTTTGATGTGGGCGTTCGATAAACATAACGTTGATATTGATGTTTAAGTAAACCTCGATCTATTCTATTTAGCAATATGCTAGTAAGTAATCCTATCAATTGTAAGGGTTTATTCTCATGTTTTGTTAAGCCAGTACAACGACTCACAATAAAATGTGCTTTAAAAATGTTGTTATTAAGTATCTGTTCTATAGCATTTCCATCAAGAACATAATCTAGCAACAGGAAGGCTTTATGAGTGATTTCTGTGGGAGTCGCTTTATCTGAGTATACGGTATGTGAATAGCAATCGGCCAAACGAGTGATGGCGTCGACCGGGTTGCTTTGAGCAAGAGCTGCAAATCTAAATGCACCAGCAGAAGAGCCAATCAAATTTAATTCATGAGTTCGACCTTTAAAAAACTCACCAAATAAATACTTATCAAGCGCGAAGAGTGTAAACCATTTAGGACCACCAGAGGCGCCTAACATAGTAGAAAATAATTTTTGTTGAAAACCGTGTTCTCTGATCGTTTCTAAGGCTTTTTTGCCTGCGTAAATGTTTAACATAACGTGTTCTAGTTATTATCTTTTTTCACCAAGTTTTAGTTAGGCTTATGATAACAGTCTGCACCTTGCTTGATAATACTAAAGTATTGTATCGAACCCTTTTTTATATCTTTTCCTTGTTCGATAAACATTAAAGCGGTGGAGCCATCATCCCTAGCATACAAGTTTGGCTTGGCAATATTGCCTATACTTTTTCCGAACACTAACTCTTCTTTGCCAACGAGTCCATTGTTATTAACACATCTTCTCCATAGTGAAAGATTGTCATCCTCTCGATGTAAAGCGTGACTGTAATAAATATCTATATTGCCATCTTTTCTTCTATAGGGAAAAGCATCATGTATTTCAAAAAAAGAGTCTGAAGCAATGTTTTCATCGCCCCAATTATTTCCATTATCTTTAGAAATTATGAACCGTGATTTCATTACAAAGATAGGTTTGCCATTCTTTCGCAGCTTATCTGTGGGATACCCTCTTTGATAGGTATACACCAAAGCACCATTATCAAAACGGGAAATAGCTGGCATGGCACCTGTTTTACCAATTGAATCGATTGTTTTAAATGATATACCATCATCACTTATTGCAAACGATAAATCACAACACTTAGCATTTTGGTATGCAATAGTGTATTTATTATCAGAAAAATTTAAATGAGGGTTGCTTGACCCCTTTAGTTCAGCATCAAAGTTAACCTTTGTTATGTCCTTTAATAAACCTGCTGATGTTAACCTTGCTTTCATTAAATTGGCTTTACTTCCGTGGCTATTTGAAATGGTATAATATAGCCATACACTACCTTTCAACTTAACTACCCCTGCAAGCCTATTATAGTTTTTTTCCATTGATAATTCTTTGGAAGGAAGGGATTTTATTTTATAATCTTTTGATATATTTAGTTCAACAATCTTTAGAGAAATTGATTTAAAGTTATAGTCACTGATACTTTCAAAAACAACAAACTCTTTACCATTGATACCTACATATGTGGATCTCGCATTAAAGTTTTTTCTGGTATCAAGTTCAATATAAGAGGAAATAATTCCTTGGTTTGAGTTGGTTTGAGCATTTGCCAGTGATATAAAGCTGAAAAGTAAAATAATGATGATTCTTTGAGTACATCCTATCTTGTTTTCAAACATTTTCTCTTTTGATTTAAATGTTAAATTCACATTAAAACTCCTGTAATTGTTTTTCTTTCCATAGCGGTGACTAAGTTTACAAAATAAACCATTTAGGCTCGCCAGAAACACGTAATCTTGTAGAAAATAATGCTTATTTAAAACCGTGCTCTTTTATTGTTTTTAAGGATTTTTATCCTTGATAAATGTCTAACATAAAATATTCTAAATTGAAGTCTATCAAATAGATAGCAAGAAATTAACAACTTGGTGAAGGTGATATAGATGTAGTTATAATTAGATGAAAATGTATATACCCGTCCTACTTCAAGATACTTGTTCAGGAAAACAGAGCAATTTCACTTTTAGGCACACCAATGAAGTCATGGCATTCCTTACAAATTGGTGCAACAACAAAGTGATGTTGCTCTGTGCTCCCCTTCGGGTGGGTTTTAAATGACTTTATGCCGCGTTATTCATTTTAAGAAGGGAATAACCATTCTTTACAATGAATGCCTTACCTAAAGTCTTTTAAATTCCCATTGAATCATGCATCTTGAAATAGAACAGGTATAGTAATATTTTTACCTAATTATAACTGTTTGCAATGGAGGTCTTAGACAATAAACTTCGCGGCTAAGCTTTCAAGGTTATTGGCAATATTGACTTGTTCAGTTGCCGCTTGAGACACTTCTTCAGCTCCAGCTGTTATCTCTGTCGATTTTCTATCTACTTCATTAACATTTTGATTGATTTCTTCTGCAACACTCACTTGTTCTTCTGCCGCTGTTGCTATTTGCTCGATCATCAAATTTATGTCTGAGACCGAAGTTACAATGCTGGCAAGTGATTCTTCAATTTGATGTGCCCCGTCAATACTTTCGTCTGCACGTTTTTGAGTGCCCATAACCATACTGTTTGCATTGTTGGTTTCGTTTTGTAATTGGTT
>Ga0209292_1000184_pt1 | contig 89010 bp, 68 predicted proteins | sample GOMGulsemesocosm_2_FD_184634 | JGI IMG/M metagenome (GOLD analysis project Ga0209292, IMG submission 184634) | Methane-oxidizing microbial communities from mesocosms in the Gulf of Mexico - GOM9C Gulf of Mexico (SPAdes) (version 2) | ecosystem: Environmental > Aquatic > Marine > Cold seeps... | reverse complement strand
CAATTGAAGTGAAACGTCGCGGTGACGTACGTCAAGCTAAACTTTACTACTTGCGCGAGCTATCTGGCCGTAAAGCACGTATTAAAGAGAAATTGGCAAAAAGATAATCTCTTTTTAAGCCAAATTTGCTTTAGCAAAATGACTAAAAAAAGCCTGAATAAGCAATTATTCAGGCTTTTTGTTGTTTATTATACTGTCATGGCCAAGCAGTCTAAACACATTTATTGTGGGCTGCTCAAGCTCAATTAGAGAATCATCACAGTTAAATTTATGCGGCATGTTCCCAACAAGCACCTTGGCCACTTTATTGAGACGGTAACCCTACTTCTTTTTAACGGCTTCTGAAAGTGGAACGGGTATAAATAGACCAACCGAAAATACAGCGTGAATATAAATACATAACAATAGCTTCTTTTTAATCTAATGGGCTCTTAAATTATTTTGGCTATTGAATCTCTAGTTATGACTGTTGGTTCAAAAAAGTGCTTAACGGATAAATCCTTTTGGTTATAAACATTTTTCAATACTAATTTAGCCGCCATTTGGCCCATTTCACCAATAGGGTTATCTATCGTGGTAAGTTTAGGGTAAATATGGCGAGAGAAGCTGACATTATCAAAACCGATAATAGAGAGTTGCTCTGGAAGTGAAAATCCATGTTCTCTTGCATAAGTCATGGCACCAGACGCCATCTCATCATTGGCACAAACTAGTGCAGTAAATGAGGTGTTTTCTGCTAAAAAGCTCTTTAAACCCGTTATGCCGCCAGTCTCAGTAAATTCACCTTCATAATATAGCTTTTCTTCAAAAGGAATGTTGTGCTCTGCCAAGGCGCGTTTGTGTCCCAATAAGCGATCTTGGGCATCATGCTTTAATTGTGGACCTGAAATATAGGCTATTTTCTTATGGCCATTTTGAATCATTATTTCTGTTGCTAAATACCCGCCAAGCTCATTATCAAGACTTATACATTTATCTTTTAAACCTTCAATGAGTCTACTCATAAAGTAGATAGGAATATCATCTTGATTTAACGATAAAATATCTTCATCAGATAAACCTTCAACATGAACTATTAAGGCATCACAATTTCGACTTTTTAGAAACTCTATACCTTCTTTTTCACGTTGTTCTTCGTTATGGCCAGTGGTGATTATGACATGTTTACCCGCTGCTCTTAACTCAGCCTCTATGGCTGACATCATCTGTCCAAAGAACGAACCATTGAGCTCAGAAACCATAATACCAATACTATTTGTGCAGTTTGACGCTAAAGACTGAGCAATTGAGTTGGGTCTATAACCTAACTCTTTCATAGCATCCAAAACTTTTTGACGCGTTTTATCACTAACTCGAGTGTTTTTATTAATAACTCGAGATACAGTTGCTAGTGATACACCTGCAAGGTTTGAAACTTCGTAAATTGTCGCCATGATCTTCCTTTAATGCCAGAACTGTATTGGTATAGATTTTAGATAACAAAATTCTACCATGAACAATCGCTCGGTAACTAGCTGTTGCGTTGTTAACTTGCCAGCTAGTTACGCAAAAAACTATGCTGTACTAAAATCTGCGCGGCGTTGTATTAATTCATTACTAATTTGTTGATTATGCCTACTCGTTAACGGGTAAAAAAACATTAACCCAGCACCTACAAAAGCAAAGGCAGCAGGTATCCAACTCATCAGCAATTGCATGCCCGGTAATGATGCTTCAATAGTCGCTTTATCCATGCCGTCATAGCCATAGCTAGCAAGCACAACCAGTACTAGAGCACCAGCAAAACCACCGCCTGTTTTCTGGACGAAAGTGCCTGCAGAATAGATTAATCCAGTTGCCCGGCGACCATTTTTCCATTCTGAGTAATCAGCAGAATCACCTAACATGGTAAAGAACAATGTTGGCATCATGGCGGCAAAAAACTCAGCACTACAACCTAAAATGAAAATAGCCTGTATATTGCCTTTAGGTACCCAATAAAAACCAGCCGTGAGCAAGCCACTTAAGATAAGAGAGATGATAAATAATTTGCGTTTACCTAATTTTTTAGATAAATAACCTGTACATAAGGCACCTAAAATAGAAACAACTAATAGCGCGATGAAGTATTTACCGGCCATAAGCTCATCACCCACTTGGTATTTAAAGTAATAGGCTACGGTACCGTATTTAATGCCGTTAAACATCATGGTTAAAAAGCCCATACCTAGCAATATTAACCAAGGTTTATTGGTTAGTAAATCAACCATATCTCTTTGGGTACCGCTCATATCGTCCGGGGTGTTTCTAATTAAACGTTTAATCAGCACCCACATAGAAGTCATGACAATAACAAAAAATATGCCGCTATAAATATTGCGATAATAGAAAAATAATGTCGTTGCTAGTAATGGTAAAATAATAAAAGGTAAGTTCTTACTTAAATCAAGCAACTCTGACTTTAAACTGACAGAGTTGTCTATCGCAGGGGTAATACGTTCTTTAGTGCTAACAAAGGTGATAATCATTAAGGGGATTAAAATAGCAGCAAATAAATACATGGTATATTGATAACCCATTGCATCGTTACCCTCACCAAAATAGGCGACTAAATCAGGTAAAAAACCCATTACCAACAAGCCACCAGCAAATGCTCCAGCAAAGCGAAACCCTGATAAACTTGTGCGCTCGGTGTCGCTTGGTGTCATTACCCCCATTAGAGCAGAATAAGGTACGTTATTGAGTGTATAAGCCAGTGTTAAACCTATATAAGTGACATAGGCATAAATAAGTTTGCTGGTATAACTTAAATCGGGCGTGGTAAAACACAGCACCATAAATAGCGCTAAAAAGGGAGTAGACCATAATACCCAAGGACGGAATTTACCCCAGCGAGTATTGGTTCTATCGGCTATCATGCCCATAATGATGTCAGTAACGCCATCAGACAAACGTACCACTAAAAATAGCATGGCTGCTGCAGCAGCAGTCAAACCAAAGGTATCGGTATAAAACACTGCTAAGTAAGCTAAAGCGCCACGCCACACTAAATTAGCGGCGGCATCGCCCATTGCGTAACCTACTTTTTCATAAAATGGTAATTTAGTCATTTAGTTTCCAATTAGCTAAGGGCAATCACCTAAGTGCTATTATTTAGGTACAGTAGTCGATTTATCTATTTGTTATTAAGGCTTTATAGGCAAGCCCACTGGCTTTAATCGTTCTTACTTGGCTGTCGTAATCAACATATACAATACCAAAACGTTTCAAGTAACCTTCTGCCCACTCAAAATTATCCATTAAACTCCAAGCAAAGTAGCCATGGACGGTAACACCTTGTTCTATTGCATCGTGTACAGCATTAAGGTGGTTTTGGTAATAATCGATTCTATCAGTATCATTAACCGCACTATCAACTAACTTATCGTCTATTGCTGCACCGTTTTCTGTAATATAAATTGGTGGTAATGAGTACTTTTCGTTTAATGATACTAATAATTCAGTAAAAGCTTTAGGATAAATTTCCCAGCCAATGTCAGTTCTAGGTGCGGGAGGATCGATTTGAAAGAAGTGTTCTTCTTTATCCGCCTTATAAATGGCTCGGGTATAGAAGTTAACGCCCAAAAAGTCCATAGAATGAGAGATAATAGCCATATCGCCGTCATGTATTTCAGGATGATTTTCAGTTGGTAATAGCGTCATAATTTCTGGATATTCACCGTCAAATAACGGCTTGATATACCATTGATTAAAATAATCATCGGCAAAATCAGACGCTTTCTTGTCCTCACTGGAGTCCGTTTCAGGATAGCAAGGAGTAAAATTAAGCACTATGCCATTTAATGTGTCAGGGCTATTTTTTTCAAGTACTTGCATGGCTAAACCATGGGCAAGTAATAAGTGGTGTGCGGCTTTTTTACCAAACTCTTTACCGATAATGCCAGGTGCATGAATACCGGCTTCGTAGCCTAAAAAAGCACTGCAAAAAGGTTCATTCAGTGTGGCATAAGCATAAACTCTATCACCAAAAGCTTTTGAGATTAAGTCAGCATAGTCTCTAAATTTATAAGCGGTTTCTCGATTTAACCAGCCACCTTCATCTTCAAGGTATTGTGGTAGATCCCAATGATATAGCGTGACAAAAGCCTTAATTTTTTTAGCTTTCAACTGATCTAATATAGCAAGGTAATAATTGACACCTTCTGGATTTAATTCGCCTGATTCTTTGATCACACGCGGCCAAGAAATTGATAAACGATAAGCATCAACCCCTAAAGAATCAATTAACTCAACGTCTTGTTGCCAAAGGTTGTAATGATCACAGGCAATTTCGCCATTTGAGCCATCAGCAACTTTACCTTGAGTATTACAGAAGGTATCCCAGATACAAGGTAATCGACTATCAGCCCCGCCTTCTATCTGAAAAGATGCAGTAGCAACACCATATAAAAAATCATCAGAAAGCATTTTAGAGTGATGAGGTAAAGAAAGAGTAGACATAATGTTAGTTTTCACCTGTTTTTGAACTTAATGATTAAGTTGCTTTATTTTTGAAATCGCTTAGTTATTGAGTAAAGCTATTTTTTGTATTTAACTAAATCACTCATGTAAGCGCTTACATTTAGATTAGTGTTTTATCAGCCTGAGGTCAACATATTTTACTTTGATTTAGGTTTGTTGTAGTTAAGTAGTTGAAAGGTCGAGGTAAAAAATAATGGTAAATGTATTGTTTTGTAACTCATATCAGCTTAGTTATTACTTTTATTTAAAAATTTATCCATAGATTACCAGTAAAAATTACTACGTATTGTTGATGATGGATCTTGGTGCAATGATCATATTTTTGTTTGAAAACAGTGAGGATTAATAGTCTTAAAAGATAGAGTTATAGGTTTAAGTCTCTCAAAACTACTGAAAAATCAAATTGATAATCAGATAGCTTTTTTTGATGTATTCGTGAAAATTGTCGAAAGTTCACCTTACTCCAATCGGGGTTATTAAGTAATACTTGGTAATCACTAATATTATTACGATCAATTAATTGCAGCTGGTAAGTTGATTTCTCTGTTATATTGGTAAATGCTGGTATTCCATTGAAGTGATCAAATAGTTTAATTAACGCCCAAGCGGTCTGCATAAAATGGCCGCCAACACTTGCGGTATAACTATCATTTTCAATAGCTTTTAACCCTTCAATAGTCCAATCAAAACCACCAACAAATAAATTTTGATTGATTGTCATACCTTGCTTAACCGCAACATCTATTACTCCTAGTGCCATTATATCTGCTGCAGTCCACACTATCTCAATATCAGGGTAGCGCTGCAATAAACCCAGAAACATCTCTCCCGATACCTTTCTATCCCAACGCGCATTAACTATTTGGGCAAGCGAAAAATCAGTATCTTGCTCTAGTTCTTCTATTAGCCCCGCATTACGTTCACTTGAATGACCGCTCATATCACCAGATATGCCAACAACATTCAATCCATTCGTTTCTGTAACTCTATTTTTACTTGCTCTTATTAAGGCGTGAGCAAGCAGTCTCCCAGCCTTTTTATTATCGTGGTATATTTCACCTAGCCAAAAATCAAAATGTTGTCTAGGTTGGCCTAGCTTGATTTGTAAGTCAGGAAAAAGAGTTCTTTCAAGGGTTATAAAAGGAATTTTAGCAAACTCTAATTTACTGAACGTTTCCAGTGCGGTGCCATCGTAAGGCATGAAAATCAGATAATCTGGTTTGGTATCTTGTAGCACTATCTTACTGATTTGCTCTTTTTGTAATAAGCGGTGACCGCCGCTGTGAAATGTTTTTAAGGAAATATTAAGGTCGACAGCTGCAGCATTAGCAACTTCACTGACCTGGTCCCAAAATGGACTTCCTTTGAAAGAGGGGTTAATAAAAATGACTTCTAGTGAATAGGCAGGGAGCGCAATTACACCAATCAAGTAAATGATATATTTGTTCATTTGGTACCTAATATCAGCCAAGAATGCTATAAATTAGTATAGTTTAAAAAGCCTAAATTTTTGTTAAACCACTATGATTGATTTTCATTGCAGTTCAGAAAAGTTTATCGTTTGATTTTACGATAAATTTCTATAACTTAAAGTGCTATATCAATTGATACTTTTGTTAAGTTCTAAAAAAAACACTTGAAAAATGTTTACTAGTAGCTTTTAATAACAATAAATGAAAGCGCTTACATTTTCTTTGTTGTCGTTTATCTTCATTTAGAGCCAGCTGGCACTTTGTTATATTTTATGTGATGCAATGCAGCATTTTAACGCATAATTTGAGTACTTTGCTGGTTACCTAAAAATTACTGAACCAAAAGTTAAGGGTCATTATGGCATCGTTTTCAAATTCTACTCTTTCAACACCAAGTGTTGATGTGTCTACTGATGGTGACTATCGCTTTGCGTTAACATCATTAACATCATTATTTTTTATGTGGGGCTTTATTACCTGCCTAAACGATATTTTGATTCCCCATTTAAAAGGCGTGTTTGATTTATCATACAGCCAAGCTATGTTGGTTCAATTTTGTTTTTTCGGTGCTTACTTTATCGTATCTCTGCCAGCAGGAGTTATTGTCAAAAAATTAGGTTATCAAAAAGGTATCGTTTTAGGCTTAGTCATTGCCGCCGTCGGCTGTTTATGTTTCTATCCTGCTGCCAGCTTGCATAGCTATCCCGTATTTTTAATGGCATTATTTATTCTTGCTAGTGGAATTACCTTATTACAAGTTTCGGCTAACCCCTATGTCAGTATGTTAGGTGATGCTAAAACAGCTTCCTCTCGCTTAACCATGACGCAAGCTTTTAACGCCTTGGGTACAACGGTGGCACCCTTTTTTGGTGCCTTGTTAATTTTGAATGAAGCCGCTGAGTCAATCTCTGCTCAAGCAAGTGCTGAGTCTGTGCAGATGCCCTATGTACTACTTGCTGCCATGTTGTTAATTCTTGCGGCAATATTTTCTTGGTTAAAACTTCCTGATATGACAGTACCGCAACAAGCTTCCAGTGAAGATATTTCGGGTAGCGCTTGGCAGTATCGTCACTTGGTTCTAGGTGCGCTGGGTATTTTTGTTTATGTTGGCGCGGAAGTTTCTATTGGTAGTTTCTTGGTGAGCTTTTTTGCAGATCCTGATATTGCTGGTTTAGCAGAGACAGAGGCAGCAAATTATATTGCTTATTATTGGGGTGGGGCAATGGTAGGTCGATTTATTGGCGCTGCGGTAATGCAAAAAATTGATGCAGGTAAAGCGTTAAGCTTTAATGCAATCCTTGCTGTGCTTTTGATTTCAATCACTATGTTATCGTCAGGACAACTTGCTATGGTTGCTATTTTATTAGTGGGTTTATGTAACTCTATTATGTTTCCAACTATTTTTAGCCTGGCCATAAATGGCCTAGGTCAACACACTAGCCAAGCTTCAGGTATTTTATGTCTGGCTATTGTAGGTGGTGCCATTATCCCACTAATTCAGGGTGTTCTCGCCGATAGTATTGGCATTCAATCAGCATTTTTCTTACCTATTTTGTGTTATTTGTTCATTACTTATTACGGCTTGTTTGGCAGTAAAGTTAAGGTGATTGATCAATAAGTATATCTACTATGAATACACCTAAGTAGCTGACAGTTAGCTATTAATTTTACAGATGATTAGACCAAACAAGGTTGATAAAGCTGTGAATACCTGTCAGTAATAAATAGCTTTGAGTTACATAATGTCTTCTTTCAATAGTACTTTTAATAACAGTTGCCTGTTTGTTTTTTAATACTTCAGTAGAGTGACTCATGCAATAGATTTTATTTATTCCCCTTGATTAGATGAAGGCCTATTAGCGAAAATAGTAGTTTTCAAACTAAAAAATGCTTTTGCATCGAAAGAGATCCATAAAGTGGTAGAGAATATAGTAATAATTAATGTTAAAACAGCAGCGAGTTAGTTTTTTTCGTTTAGTTTAGTTATTACCTTTGATAAGTTAAATTGATAACCCGTTAAGCTGTCTTGATGAGATAATGTATATTGACGAAAGTCTACTTTGTTCCAATCTGGACTATTAAGCAATATTAGATAGTCATCAATATTATTTCTGTCGATTAATTGTAATTCGTAAGAGGGCGCATTACCGCCAATAGTAAAAGCGGGTTGATTATTAGCATGATCGTATATTTTAACTAGCGCCCAAGCAACTTGCATAAAATGCCCTCCAACACTGGCAGTGTAAACGTTATTCTTAATAGCCTGTAGTGCTTCACCTGCCCAGTCAAAACCGCCAATAAATAAATCCTTATTAATTGTTTTTCCTCTTTGCTCTGCGACATCTACTACCCCTAAGGCCATAACATCTGCAGCAGTCCATACGATTGACGTTTTGTTATAACGTTTTAATAATCCATCAAATTTTTCAGCAGCCAATTTTCTTTGCCAATGGGCGTTTACAATTTGAGCTAGCGAAAAATCATTGCTATGTTGTTCTAACTCAGCAATTAATCCGGCATTACGTTCATTTGATTGACCACTAAAACCACCTGAAATGCCGATTACATTTAAGTTTTTATTGCTTGGTTTTATATAATTAGTACTTGCCTTAAACAAGGCTTTGGCGAGCAACTGTCCGGCCTTTTTATTATCATGGTATATTTCCCCTAACCAAAATTTAAATTTATCTCTAGGCTGTCCTAATGTATTTTGCACATCGGAAAAAACAGGTCTTTCTAAAGTAATAAAAGGAATTTTCGCTTGTTCTAGTTTGGTAAATGAGTCAGTTACAGTGCCATCAAAAGGAAGAAAGATAATATAATCAGGTTTATTCTGTTGGCTGATAATTTTGTTAATGGCCTGTTTTTGCCATAGTCTGTGTCCACCACTACTATAGATTTTCAGTTCAATATCGAGGTTTTTGGCCGCAGATGTTGCAACTTGTCTTACTTGCTGCCAGAAAGGGCTATTCTCTATCGTAGGGTCGATAAAAACAACTTCTAAACAGTAAGCTGGTAATGTCAGGAATAAGCAGAAAGTATAGAATATTTTTACCATAACTATTTATAGCACATTTTTGGTTTAATCAGCGTTCTGAGTAAAATTTTTTTAATATGTTTATGCACCTTAATTTTTTACTAATAGTACCTAAATTTTTCTAGTAATAAATTAAAAAGGCTTGCGTAAATCACAAGCCTTTTGGTTTTTTATAAAGCGACTCAGTGCTAATAATCTGATTTACAATAGTTCTGTACAAATTCGCCATGACTGGGTAACTTCTCTACTGCATTTGTGATTGATGATTTTAAACTCGCCATGAAGTTCTTTAGTTCTTTATCATTCATAATCTCAGCTATTTTGTGATATTGTTCTGGCATAATGCCCTGTCCAAGCATTACTTGGGTCCACGAATCTACACGGAATATATCACCGTCATCGAGAAAGACACGACCAGTGTCTTTAAATAATTGTATTTTATGACTCAGGGAAGCGGGAATTTCCATATTTTTACAATGTAACCAAAAGTTGCTGTCTTCACGTTGAGTGGTTTTGTAATGCAATATGATAAAATCACGAACTGCATTTAATTCTGAATCTAGTTTATTATTATATTCGTCGATTGCCGATTGATGGATGCCTTCGAAAGGAAATAAGCGTAATAAACGAATTATACCAGACATGATTAAATGAATACTTGTTGATTCCAGTGGTTCGATAAAACCACTAGATAATCCAAAAGCAACACAATTTTTGTTCCAACCTTTGCGGCGACGACCAGTATTAAATTTTATTACTCGCGGTTCGGTTATCATCTCGCCATCAATATTTGCTAATAATTTATCTATAGCATCCTCATCAGAGCAATACTTACTGCAATAAACCAAGCCATTGCCGACACGATTTTGTAGAGGTATTCGCCACTGCCAACCATTTTTATGAGCAATTGAGCGAGTGTATGGCAAGGGTGCTGAAACGGCTTTAGTTTGTACGGCTACAGCTCTGTTACAAGGTAACCAGTGTGACCAATCATCAAAGCCAGTATGTAGGGCTTGTTCAATTAAAATCCCTTGAAAGCCTGTACAGTCAACAAAAAAATCTCCTTCAATCACTTTCCCTGAAGCTAATGTGAGAGAATTGATATGACCTGTTTGATTCTCTTTATTGACCTGTTGAATTTTTCCCTCAATACGAGAAACACCTAAGTTTTCACTAAATTTTCGTAAATATTTAGCATAGAGTGTGGCATCAAGATGATAAGCATAATTAATTGGTGCATTATTTGATAAGGCAAATTTATTAGCTTTTGCTGCCTGCAATTCATAACAGTAGTCACCAAAATCAAAGTTAATACCTTTTCGTAAACCGTGTAACCAAAAATGGTGAAATTCACCAGCCCAACACTCTTTGCCAGTTACACCAAACGAATGAATATACTGTTCACTTTCCTGTCCCCAGTTTTCAAAACCAATGCCGAGTTTAAAGGTTGCATGTGTCGCTCGCATAACTTCTTGCTCGTTAATGCCAAGTAATTTGTGAAATGTTTTTATTGGTGGAATTGTCGCTTCTCCAACACCAATTGTACCTATGTCATCGGATTCAACTAAGGTGATGTTTAAGTTCTTCCCTAGTAACTTTGAAAAAGCGGCTGCAGTCATCCAGCCAGCGGTTCCACCGCCAGCAATGACAACATTTTTAATTTTATTTTTCATGCTTACTACCTTTTTACAGATGTTTATCTTATTACTGATTTTTTAGTTGATTAAGTAACGCTCGATTGCTTGGTAAACCGGTAAGGTATTTATCTATTTTACTTTGCACTTCTGCAATCATTTTTTCTGCTGTTGATTTAGCTTCAAATTTCCGAGGGCTGGGACGCGGGTTAGTTTTAAAACCCATACCATAAAGAACGTACTGATAACTTGCTGAAGGAAAAACTTCTTCATTTTGTATTACGTCATAACGACTAGGTGGTTGAAATTGCCAAAGGGATACCAATGCTTGAAGTTGCTCACTAATGCTGTCTGGTCGGTGGTTATCACGCCAGTATTGAGAATCTGTGCGCTCACTTAAAATATAGTGCAATTTTAAAAAGTCGATAACACGCTGCCATCTATACTCAAACCTTTTATTAAAACGTTCAGCGATAATATCCATATGTGAACGTGTAACTGGGAGTTCTTCACTGACCATGCTTGATGCAAGTTCAATCATCGCCAAAGCAGAAGCCTCTAGAGGCTCAAGAAAGCCTGCTGACATACCTATGGCTACACAATTCTTATGCCAAAATTTTTCTCTGTGGCCTGGTTCAAATTGTATTTTTCTGGGCTTTAATAGGTTGGCTTGTTCTACACCAATTGAATTTTCTAAGTATTTTTTTAATGTTTGTTCAGCTTCAGCATCACTTGTATGACGGCTTGAATAAGTATAACCGACGCCACGTCGTGTTTGTAAACCAATATCCCAAATCCAGCCAGCACTTTGTGCAGTTGATAGGGTGGCTGAGTTAATTGGCGTTTCATCAGTAGGGTAGTGGACTTGTACCGCAAGAGCACTGTCGTTAAATAATATATGCTGTTTGTTGATGAAGTTAATATTGAAGTGTTTGCCTAACAATAATGATGCACTTCCCGTGCAATCAATAAATAAATCACCCTCGACCTGACCATTTTTTTTGGTGCTTATCGCAGCAATATCACCATTATCAGCTGAAACAATATCGTCCATATGATCAACAATGTGCTGAACATTTAATTTTTCAGTACAGTGTTTTTGTAAAAGAGTGGCAAATTTTGTTGCGTCGAGATGGTAGCCATAATTTGTAACCGCGGCGTAATTTGGCGTTGCCAGTTGTTTTGGTGCTAGACCAGCTTGGCAAACATGGCTTTGAATATTAACTGCATCAGCAAAACTTTTTTGGGAGTGGTTAGCTTGCCAAGCGGCATGTAAATTTATTTGACCATAACCCTCTGGAACCATAAAAGGATGATAGTAATAATCAGTGGTATCACCAGTTGTCCAACCTACAAATTTTGAACCTTGTTTAAATGAGGCGTCGCATTGTTGTAAAAACTCTTTTTCATTAATGCCTATTTTATCTAATGTATTACGCATTGAGGGCCAAGTACCTTCGCCAACACCAATACTTTTAATTTCAGGAGATTCAATTAGAATAACTTTCACATTACTAGATGGGTCAACACAATGCTCTGCTGCAATGCTTCCGGCGGTAATCCAACCTGCTGAACCTCCACCAACAATGATAATTTTTTTTATCGCTTTGTCCATGTAATCTCCTGTTAAACAGTAGAATTATTGTTATTCGTAAAGTAATAAATGCCGTGCTAGTACACGGCATTTATAAGATGAGCTATAACAATCTAAACTAAATTAGAATGTATAACGACCACCTAGAGCATAACGTGCCTCTTGCTCTGATAAGTTCCATAGTTGTACTGCAGTACGACCATGAGTTCGAGTATCTTCACCAGTAATGTTTATACCTTCGAAGAAAACTGATAACTCTTCAGTAACTTGGTAAGCCACGTTAAAGTCAATTTGTGCATATGCTTCAGTATAACCAGGCTCATTTATATATTGAGCTTGAGTATTTAAGAACTTATCACGCCAGTTATAAGCAACACGTGCTTGAAGGTCATCGTTTTCATACATTAAGACTAAGTTAGCAGTATCACTTAAACCAACAAGCGCAAACTGTGTTACTGATGGGTCGCCATTGTTATCGAAACCAATGTCACCATTAACAGTAGTATAGTTAGCTTGAACACCAAAACCTGAATCACCAAAGAAGTGCTGTACCGCAAGCTCAAAACCATCGATTTTAGCTTCTTTATTATTGACAAACTTAGTGACGTTAAAGTCCATTAATGGGTCTTCACTGGTAGGTAATACATCGTAGTGAACTTCGAACTCTTCAGCAGGTATTGAATAGAAATCAACATTATTTTCGGTTGCAGCAACCATAGCAAATAAGTTGGTATCAGTTAGTTCTTCACCAAGTGCGGTTAAGGCTTGTGCTGCAGCTTGAGCACGAGGGCCTGCCGTTGCATCACGTAAGCCGTAAACGTTTTCTACAACAGGTTGACGACCAGCAAAGTTATTAACACGTTTTTCATAATAGCCAATTGAGACATAACTGGTCTCGGCAAAATACCACTCAGCAGATAAATCAATATTATTTGATTCTAGTGGCAATAGACTTGGGTTACCATTTGAAGCCGTACCTAATTGAACACCTGGCATGCCCGTTGGTCCTGAAGGTCCACTAACATCAGACGCGGCAGAACTTAATTGATCATAAGTAGGACGCGCAATAGTTTTACTGAAAGAGAAACGTGCGACAACATTATCAACCACTTCTATATCAAAATCAAAGCTAGGTAATGCATGATCATAATCTGCGTCGGTTGAAAAGTCTTGCATGCCTTCACCGAAACGCACGTTAAAGTCCTGATTACCTTCCCATGCAACAGCATTAGGTAGGGCGACATTGGCAGAAGAGGTAACATCAGTGCTTTCAAGGCGTAAACCAGCAGAAATATTGTAAGGACGACCGGCTAACTCACCAGTAAGGTCAAGCTGGAAGAAAGCAGCAGTAATGTCTTCTTTAATAGTACGGTTCGTTGCGGCAGCACCATCGGCGACGAAATCAAAACCATATTGACCAGCGGCCCATGCACCAATTTGTGAAGCGCTACCGGTGAAACCTTGGTTGAAAGCACCGTTTTTATCAAAGTCATTAATGTCACTGGTAAAGTCAACAGGCGTTAAGAAACCGTCTGGTAATTCCCCCGGATTTTCAACACCCCAGTTACCCATGGTATGACGTGTTAAGCTTTGTACAGAGTGACTTTCCATAGAGCGAGACTCAACACCAAATTCAATACTGCCTTCATCAAACTCATAAGTACCAATGATACGGAACTCATCAATATCAGTTTTCTGAGATGCATAGCGCATATCAAGAATTGAGGTGCCAACATCATCTTGATCAAGCACGCCATTACAATTTAGACCTCTTCTTGGGTCACAATCGTCAAAATCTACGCGCATGGTTGGATAGTCATTACTAAAATCGACTCCTTGGCCTGCAGAAATATTTGCGCCTAAACCGGCATTAACCCAACTACCGTATTCAGCGTCAGGGGCACTGTCAGCTGTTGAGCTATGACCATCAAAGGTAATATTAAAGTAATCATTAACATCATAGCTAATGTTCAAACCGATTGAATCATTTTCGTTTACTTGGTTTAGTTCTTGTTGTGCTAGCCCTAAATCTCGTGGCGGTTGATCACCACGGTCTTCATTATAATCAATTGGTGTCGTTGTTATTTCATCATCAAAACCTAGACTTGATTTATAGGTGTCCATCCAGATAGATTGCTCTGCACGTGCCTGAAAGGTATCCTGTTTTGAATAGGTATAATCAAGTGTTGCTGTTAAAGATTCTATAGGTCTGAACTGTAGGGTTAGTTGTGCATTTGTACGCTCTCGTTCTTGGTCAGTAATAAAGTAGCGTAAATCTGATGGCATTGAATAAAGTTGACCAATTGCCGGCTCATTGCTTAACTGAATATCGTCAGCTGCTTGAGGGATTATACCGTCGTATGCACTCGTTCGCCATTCGTTGACAAATGCACCAGAAGTAGAGCTATGACGTGTTTGTGTGTTGACTGTTAATGAAGCACCAAACCTCTCATCTTCATCAGTCCAGCTAAATAAACCGGATAACTCAGGTGTTACGTCATCACCTACGCGGTTACTTGTATCCATTATTGCTTTTGCGCCAACACTTACATGCATGCCTGGGTTATCAAGAGGCTTGCCTGTTACGATATCGATAACAGCACCAATACCACCGGTAGCAACATTTGCCCTACCTGTTTTATAAACAGATACCGATTTTACCGCATCAGAAGCTAAATTTGAGAATTCAAAGGCACGTGAATTTGCTACGCCACCACCAGCAGGTAGACTAGATCCTGGCATAGTACGACCGTTTAACGTAATCATATTAAAGTCAGGACCAAAACCACGTACCGTTACTTGGCTACCTTCACCATTATCACGGCTAATTGAAACACCGGTTATGCGCTGTAGAGATTCCGCTAAGTTGGTATCGGGGAATTTACCAATATCCTCTGCCGAGATAGCATCAACGACACCAGAAGCATCACGCTTAAGTCTTGTAGACTCTTTAATACTTGAACGCATGCCCGTTACCGTAATTACTTCTACGGCTTGTTCTGCATTTGTTGCTTCCTCAGCTGAAATTGCAGGCAGTGCAGTTGCCCCTAATATTAATGACAAACTTGTTGCTATTCTTGTCTTAGTGAATGTTTTCTGACTCATGTAATCTCTCCCGGCTTTTGTAAACCACTTTTATAATTATCAAATAGGTGTAAGCGCTTTCATCAATATCACAAAAATAAACACATATTACAAATATAATTTCATGTAAGCGCTTACATTTAAGTTATGACAATAATAAAATAAGATCAATCTTTATTTTAAAATAATTTAAAAAACATACAAATTAAGAGTAAAGCTTAACCTGCTTGTTTATTGCCCTATAAATTTTTTGTTTAAATAAATGCAATACAATCATATTGTTATTGTTACTTCTTTCTGTTGTTTCCATATGTAAGTTGTAATACTTAAAATTTAAGGTATATTTGTAAGCGCTTACATTTCTAGTGTGAAAATAGAAAAAACTAAAAAAAAACGATTTTTTATGATGGTTTTAATCATCATGATTTTTTTGTAAACAATAACAAAATAGGATTTGAGCAAGTGAATAACAGACTAACCCTTAAAGAGAAAATAGCTTACGCCAGTGGTGATGTAGCCTCAAATTTTTATTGGCGAGTAATTGATGTTTTTCTATTTATCTTTTATACGGATGTATTTGGTATTTCAGCAGCAGCAGTTGGTACATTGATGTTGGTAACTAGATTAATTGACGCTTTTTCAGATCCGTTAATGGGCGCGTTGGCAGATAGAACTAAAACTCGTTTTGGTAAATTTCGCCCTTATTTATTATGGGGCATAATTCCTATTGCAGCTGCGGGGGTACTCACTTTTACGGTGCCTGATTTTAGTGATAGTAATAAATTAATTTGGGCTTATGGCACTTACATTTTCATGATGTTGGCCTATACATTCATTAATGTGCCTTATGGTGCATTACTTGGCGTAATAACGAGCGACACTCAGCAGCGTACAAATCTAACCAGTTTTAGATTTATTGGTGCTTTTTCTGGCGGCAGCCTAGTGGCTTACCTCACGCCTGAGTTAGTACAATACTTAGGACAGGGGAATGAAGCATTAGGTTGGCAATTGACCATGGTCTTATATGGTTTTATTGCTGGGCTTTTGTTTATTGTCACTTTCAATGGGACTAAAGAGCGGATTTCTCCTCCCCCTGGACAGAAAACCCCAGTATTGCAAGATATAAAAGATTTAGGACAAAATAAACCTTGGCTAGTACTGTTTGCCTTAGCGCTTATTATCATGATTACCATTTCATTGCGTGCAAGTTCAGGTACATTTTATTTTAAATACTATGCCGAGCGACCTGACTTGATTGGCAGTTTTGCCATGGCTTACATGATTGCGTTAGCTATAGGCGCGGCATCAACACCACTATTAACCAAATTTATTGATAAACGTCGTTTGCTGATGATATTGATGACAATTGTTGCTGCACTTTCATTGATTTTCTATTTTGTGCCGAATGACAACATCACCTTAATGTTCGTTTTACAAGTAATGATCGGCTTAGCATTGGGGCCAAAGTCACCCTTGGTTTTCTCTATGTACGCCGATACGGCCGACTTTTCCCAATGGCGAACGGGAAGACGGGCTACAGCGATGATTTTTTCAGCGGCAGCATTTGCGCAAAAGCTTGGTGGTGCGTTAGCAGGGGCTATGATTGGTTGGTTGCTGGCTTCTCTTGGTTATGTTGCTAATCAAGTGCAAACGGGTACCTCTCAAGAAGGAATTGTGTTGTTAATGACGCTTATTCCTGCATTTTTTGCAGTAATTGCTGTGCCGTTAATTTATTTTTATCCGTTAGATGATCAGCAATTAAAAATGCTCCAGAACGAACTACGCAGCCAACAAACGTTAAGGGAGCGAGAAAAAGCTAATACAGATGATGACCAAATAGCGACAACAGGAGCTGTTAATGCCTAAGTTACCTTTGATAAGTATTGATAGTGCAGTTGATGGTTTTAGTAGAGTAAAACTATCAAGCCCAACTAAATTGCCTGATGCTAGGGGGTTTTTATGGAACCGCGCTATGGTAATGCAGGTTAATTGTCGTGGTTATGTCAATTCACAGTTTATGCAGCCTGAACCAGCTAAATACTCTTATGCACCAAACATGGAAGCCAAAAGTTTTATTCAGCCAGAGCATAGTTATTTTAGTCATCATCCAGGACGTTTTTTTTACCTGAAAGATGAAGACAGTGGTGAAATGATTTCTCTACCTTATGAGCCTATGCGTGTTCAACTAGATAGCTTTTCCTTTGAGTTAGGTAGTAGTGATATTACTTGGTCTATTAAACACAGTGGCTTGCAAATAACCATTAAGGTGAATTTAACTAAAGATGACTTAGTTGAGTGTTGGTTTTTTTCGGTAACCAATCTCACTGGTACCGTGAGAAATATCAGCATCTTTCCCTATTTCAGTATTGGTTATATGTCGTGGATGAATCAGTCAGCCACTTATAACGAAAAGCTGAATGCTATTGTTGCTGATTCTGTTACTCCTTATCAAAAAGTAACGGATTATTTTAAAAATAAACAGCTAAAAGATAAAACTTTTTTCCTTAGTGATACAGCGCCTACGGCCTGGCATGCCAATCAAAAGCTCTTTGAAGGAGAAGGCGGACTGCATCAACCCACGGCCTTACAGGCTGACTTGTTAGGCAATGTTGAAGCCCGATATGAAACGCCAGTTGCTGTTATGCAATTTCAACAACGGTTATTGTCCTGTGAGAAAAAAAACTATCAATTCTTGTTTGGGCCGGCAAAAGATGAAGCAGAAATCGCGATAATTAAAGAAAAACACCTTGGTTATCAACAACGAAATAAAGCACGAGAATCTTATCAAGATTACCTTAATCAAGGAAAAGCATGTTTAACCGTTAATAGTGATGATGTCGGCTTTGATGATTTTGTAAATCATTGGTTGCCCAGACAAATGTTTTACCATGGTGACGTCAACCGTTTAAGTACAGACCCACAAACGCGTAACTATATTCAAGACAATATGGGCATGGCCTTTATTAATAGCGAAGTGACTCGGCAAGCTTTTATCTTGGCGTTATCTCAGCAAACCCTGAATGGCGCAATGCCTGAGGGGGTGTTGTTGCACCAAGATGCAGAGCTTAAATATATTAATCAAGTGCCTCATGCCGATCATGGTGTTTGGTTACCGATCTGTTTATCGGTCTATTTAAATGAAACGGCTGATGTTAGCTTACTCAGTGAAATGATTACTTTTGCTGATTCAACTCAGGAGCAATCTTTTGCCTGTCATATAAGGTTAGCGCTGGATTATCTGATTAATGCTACTGATCATCGAGGTTTAAGTTTTATTGAACAAGGTGATTGGTGCGACCCTATGAATATGGTGGGTTACCAAGGTAAAGGGGTTTCTACTTGGTTATCTTTAGCAACTGCTTATGCGTTAACTACGTGGTGCGATCTCTGTGATGAATATGATATTAATATCAGTCGACAAAAATATGATGAATATCGCTTTGCAGCTCAAGCAATTAATAACGCTGTAAATGAGCACTTATGGCATGGTCAATGGTTTGCTCGGGGGATTACTGATAATGGCCGTGTTTTTGGCACCAATGAAGAGGCTGAGGGCAAGATATTTCTTAATCCGCAAAGTTGGGCCATGCTTAGCGGTGCGGCAAGTGAACATCAACAATCAGATATGATAGCGGCCATAGGTACTCAATTGATAACACCTCAAGGAGTAATGATGCTGGCGCCAAGTTATACCGCTATGGTGGAAGATATTGGCCGTATTACGCAAAAACATCCAGGAGTGTCTGAAAATGGCTCTGTTTACAATCACGCGGCAATATTTTACGTGTATGCACTTTATCAAGCAGGACAAAATAACTTAGCTTTTGAGCTACTCCATAAAATGCTACCGTCGCTTGAAAATGCCGAAGTTACCGGGCAATTACCTATTTATGTGCCAAATTACTATCGCGGTGCTTATCATCAGTTCCCCAAACAAGCGGGGCGCTCGAGCCATTTGTTCAATACCGGGACAATTTCTTGGATATATCGTTGTTTAGTAGAAGAGTTGTGTGGTTTGAAAGGCTGTGCAAAAGGCTTACAGATAGCGCCAAAACTGCCAACAACGATGAAGCGTTTATCTGGTCAGCGACTCTTTAGGGGGGCAATGGTTAATTTTGATATTGAGCAAGTCGACGAGATTTTCACCATGGAAGTATTACTTGATAAGCAAGTTATTGTGAGCAATGTATTAACCGATTTACAGTCAGGAAAAAATTATCAGCTGCAGGTGAGGGTACCGTTACATGGTTAAACCAGCAAAAAAAGTGCCGAACTTATTTATTGTTATGGGCGTTAGCGGTACGGGGAAATCATGTTTAGCCAAACAAATGGCCGATGAGTTTTCGTTAGTGTTTGTGGATGCCGATGATTTTCACAGCGCGCAAGCCAAAAAGCATATGGCTGAAAATAAGCCATTAACCGATGAGATGAGAGTGCCTTGGTTAAGGGATATTATGGCTCATTTAGTTATTTTGTCTCAGCAAGGTGACTCGGTAGCGCTCGCTTACTCAGGATTAAAGTCGGCGCATCGAGATTTATTTAGAGAGCTGCCTTTTTATTGCCACTTCTTTTATCTGATTGCTAATAAGCATGTTATTGCCAAGCGAATTGCTCAACGAGAGAATCATTTCTTTTCAGCCACATTACTTGATAGCCAATTTGAAGCGATGGAGTCACCTTTGCTCAATGAACAAGACATTAGCACTATTAACATAGAGCGTCCTTTTTTGTTGGTTGCAGATGACATAAATAAACTCGCTCAGCTAGTTATGAGGAAAGTAAAGTATGGATGATTTCTTGAAGTTTATCAGTATTATATTAGTGACATTCTCTATTAATGCCTGTGCGCTAGAGGCGTTAAAGTCATCAGAAGAAATTCTAATAGATGGCCTAGCCAATGAAGCTAGCTGGCAGTTAGCGAAATGGCAACCAATAAATCATTTGATTCTTGGCAGCACGCCGAGTACTGATGATTTTTCCGGGCAATTTAAAATACTTTGGGATGAAGCGCAATTATATTTATTGGTAGAGATTACCGATGATGTTTTATTCGATCAACATGCTGATCCGCGCTATTTATATTGGGATGATGATTGTCTTGAGGTATTCCTTGATGAGGATGCCTCCGGTGGAAACCATTTAGCTAACTTTAATGCCTTTGCCTACCATATTGCCCTTGATAATCAGGTTGTAGACATGGGTGAAAAGCATGCCGATGGCTCTGACAATTTTGTTCTATTAAATGATCATATCACTAGCAAATGGCGACGAAGCGACAGCGCACCAAATAAAATCATTTGGGAGGTGGCGGTTCGGGTTTTTGACGATAGTTTTACCATGAAAACAAAAAGTCCGCTGGCGGTGAGTTTATTTGAGGGTAAAAAACTCGGCTTTATGTTGGCTTATTGTGATAACGATGGCAGTAAAAAACGAGAACACTTTATTGGTTCAACAGCTATTAAAGCTGTTAATGGTAATAAAAATTTAGCTTATATCACCGCTGATGTTTTTAGCCGATTAACGCTAATTAAGTAATATTAGCTAGAAGAGTAACTCCTTTTCTTGTGAAGTAGAGTTTTTTGGAGCTTAGATGACATCGACAATTATCAGCTTCCCTTACCAGCCTTGGTTAATTTTTAAGGCTGGTGTTTTTTATTTAAATGGTAATGGTAAATAGAATATCATTAATTATTTTACTTACCATTACTGGCTCAACCATTTGAAATTTGTCAAATATAAGGTTTACCAATGAAGATAGTATTAAAGTACTTTAGCGTATCGTATCTGGTGTTTAGTCTATGCGCTTGTGAAGCGAACATTAATGAGCAACAAGCAGATGAACTAAAAAAAACTAAGCAGCATGAGCTAGAGCAACCTGAGAAAAAGCAATTTGAGCAAAAAAGCCAAAGATTAGCGCAAGTTGAACAAAACGTTGAACGCTTGTTGAGTAAAATGACTTTACCAGAAAAAGTATCTTTGGCGCATGCCAGTGGGAAGTTTCACATAAATGCCATTGAACGCGTTGGTATTCCTGAAATGTGGTTATCGGATGGCCCTCATGGCGTACGTCATCAAATTGAGCGTCATACCTGGGCATCGGCTGGTTGGACTGATGATCATGCCACCTATTTACCCCATCTTACCTCTGTTGCCGCTAGCTGGGATGTTGAAATATCTCGATTACATGGCCAAGTATTAGGGGCTGAAGCCCGTGATAGAAAAAAAGATTTTATTCTAGGACCAGGCGTTAATTTAGCGCGTTTACCTTTATATGGCAGAAACTTTGAGTATATGGGAGAAGATCCTATATTAGCTGCAAAGTTGGTTGTTCCGCAGATAGAAGCTATTCAAGCCAATGATGTGGCGGCGACCGTTAAACATTATGCGTTAAATACGCAAGAGTTAAATAGAGTTGGCGTTAATGCTAAGCCAGATGAGCGAACTTTAAGGGAAGTCTATTTGCCTGCATTTGAAGCAGCCGTTAAAGAGGCGGGTGTACTTGGTATGATGGGCTCATATAATCAATACTATGGCACTAATGCTAATCAAAGTAAGCATTTAGTTATGGATATTTTAAAAGGGGAGTGGGGCTACCAAGGGGTATTATTGACTGATTGGCATGTTGATATTAATACCTATGATGCAGCCGTTAATGGTTTAGATTTAGAAATGGGGACTAAAGTTGATGATTATCAAAATTATTTTTTGGCGAAACCCTTTCTAAAAATGATCGAAGCGGGAAAAATTCCTCAATCTGTTGCCGATGAAAAAGCTAGACGCATTCTTAGAGTGCAACATAGCATTGGTATGTATGACAAAAATCGTTTACCTGGATCAAGAAATACTCTAATACATCAAGCTGCTGCGCGTAAAATTGCCACCGAAGGTGTAGTGTTATTAAAAAATGATATTGTTGGTTCGAAAACGGTATTACCGTTAGACAAAAAACACGTCAAAAATATTCTGGTACTTGGCCCTAATGCGGATAAAAAACATGGTACCGGTGGTGGGTCATCAGAAGTTAAATCGTTATATGAAATAACGCCTCTGCAAGGTTTAAAAGCAAAATTTGGTGAAGATGTAAATATTACTGTGATGAGAGCGCGTAGTAGTGAATTGTCTGCTATTGCCAGTGATTATGTGGAGAGCCGTCATTGGACTGGGACACCAGCATGGAATATATCGTACTTTAATGAATCAGCACGAATAAACTTAACAGAGCAATCTTGGATAGTTGACTCTAAGTTTACCGCTACGGATGTTAACACTACTCAGTTCATTACTATGTCTGCAAAGATTAAACCTTTGACGACAGGTTTCCATCAACTAAATGTTGAAACATTAGGTGACTTTCAATTAAAAATAAATGGTGAAGTTGCTATTACTCATCAAGTTGAAGATGTTGAATCAACGGGCACAAGTAATGAAAGTAAAGCTATCACATTAACTGATAATATAACGCTCACGGCAGGTGAAACATACACCTTTGAAATTGAGTATAACGGCAGTGAACGCTTCACTTTAGGTTGGAATGCACCCGGTGAGTTGTTTAGCAGTGAAGCTGATTATATTGCTGCAGCGAAACAAGCTGATGCGGTGATTTACTTTGGTGGTTTGAGCCATGGTGATGACAGAGAGTCTATCGATCGCCCAGATATGAAACTGCCCAACTCGCAAGATGAAATTATTAGTAAGTTGATTGCTGCTAATGAAAAAACCGTGGTGTTTTTGGTTGCAGGCTCAGCCGTTGAAATGCCTTGGGCAAAGCGCGCTAATGCGATTGTTTGGGGTTGGTATGGCGGTATGGAAGCGGGTAATGCTTTTGCTGATATTTTAACGGGTGATGTTAATCCTAGTGGTAAAATGCCAATTACCTTACCGGTTCGTCTTGAAGATACCGCTCCTATTGCGCTTAATGATTATAACGCTAAAGAAAGCTTATACATCGAAGGGGTCTTTATTGGCTATCGCTGGTTTGAGCAGCAAAATATCAAACCAATCTTTGCCTTTGGTCATGGCCTTTCATATAGCCAATTTTCGTTAACAGACATTCACCTATCGGCATCAAACATCACTGCTGACGAGCGTATTATTGTGATAGTTCAGGTTAAAAATACCGGAAAGGTTGCAGGCGCAGAGGTTGTACAATTATATCTACACGACAAAGAAGCCAGTGTAGAGAGACCACTAAAAGAGCTTAAAGGTTTTACCAAGGTATATTTAGCGCCAGGGGAAAGCAAGCGAGTCAGTCTTTCACTGAATAAACGCGACCTATCTTTTTGGGACGTTAACACTAATGATTGGTTGGCTGAGGCCGGGGAGTTCGAAATACAGTTAGGTACTTCACTTGATAATATTCACCAAAAAGCAAGCTTTACTTACCAGCAATAAATTTGAACAATGGTTAGCGATGTTTGTCGTATGAGCATCGTTAATCATCTATCAATACGTGGAGCCGCAAGGCATTTTGTGTAACTGCCCCTTTTCCTATTTCTTCTTTGCTTTTCCGCCTTGTATTTTCAATTTTATTGGATAAATCCATACTAGCTTTAATTGCTCTTATTGTGTTTTTAAAAAATAGATTTGCAATTAAGTAGACGATCGGTCTATTATGTAAGTATGAATTTACCAATAACAAAACCACGTCGTGGTAGACCGCCGAAAGTATCACGCGAAAACCAAGATACTAGGGCTGAATTAATCCGCAGTGGCCTTGAACAACTAACAGAAAGCGGCTTTGCTTCTTCTGGAATTGATCAGATCTTAAAAAAGGTAAAAGTACCTAAAGGTTCTTTTTATCATTACTTTGCCAGCAAAGAAGCATTTGGTCAGGCTGTAATTGAAAATTATGCGAATTATTTTGCCAATAAATTAGACGCGTGTTTGTCAGATGAATCGTATCCACCGTTAACACGCATAAGTAACTTTGTTGAAGACGCCAAGGTAGGTATGATCCGCCATCAATTTAAGCGGGGATGCTTAGTGGGTAATCTTGGCCAAGAAGTAGATTTATTACCTGAAAGCTTTAGACAACAATTAATTGATATATTTCATTGCTGGCAGCACCGTATAGCAAGTTGCCTTAAAGCTGCCAAAATTCAAGGTGAGATATCAAATACTGCAAATTGCGAACTGCTAGCCGAATGTTTTTGGATTGGCTGGGAGGGTGCAGTTAGTAGAGCAAAACTGGTACAAGATACCAAACCACTAGAAAATTACTTTAATCATTTTATCGCGGCTTTGCCCAGATAAATTTTTTTTTACTATTTATAGACGATCAGTCTAAATAAGGATGACAATATGTTTACCGGTATTTTAATTGAAAAAGATGACCAAGGTTACCGAGCGGCTATCAAAGATATTGATGAAAGTGTATTACCTGAAGGTGATGTTACCATCAACGTTTCGCATAGCACACTTAATTATAAAGATGCTTTAGCGATCACAGGTAAAGGTCCTGTAGTAAGAAAATTTCCTATGGTACCGGGTATTGATTTAGTTGGTACGGTTGAGCAAAGTGAAAGTGATAAATTTAATGTTGGCGATCAAGTATTACTCAATGGCTTTGGTGTAGGTGAAACTCATTGTGGTGGCTTAGCTCAAAAAGCACGTTTAAAAAGTGAATGGTTAATTCCACTGCCTAAAGCATTTTCACCACGTCAAGCAATGGCGATTGGCACAGCAGGATATACGGCGATGCTTTGCGTAATCGCGCTTGAAAAAAATGGCATAACACCAGATAAAGGCGAGATTTTGGTAACAGGCGCTAACGGTGGTGTAGGTAGTTTTTCTATCGCAATCTTAGCAAAACTTGGTTATAAAGTAGTTGCTTCAACAGGTCGAGTTGACCAAGCAGAATACCTAGAGAAATTAGGTGCATCGGAAGTTATTGATCGTAAAGTATTATCAGAACCCGGTCGTCCATTAGCGAAAGAACGTTGGGCAGGAGCAATCGATTCTGCAGGAAGCCATACACTAGCGAATGTTTGTGCAAGCATACAATACGGCGGTGCTGTTGCTGCTTGTGGTTTAGCACAAGGTATGGATTTACCTGCTTCTGTTGCCCCATTTATTTTACGTGGTGTTACTTTAGCTGGCATAGATAGTGTAATGCGACCTATCGAAGACCGCATTGAAGCTTGGCAGCGTCTTGCTGATATTTTAGACCCTGAAGTATTTGAAGATATTTCTACTGATATAAGCTTGAGTGAAGTTGTATCTACGGCCGAAGAATTAATGGCAGGCAAAATTCGTGGCCGTGTGGTTGTTGATATTAATAAATAATATCAAGGCTATCAGGGTGTAAAGTCAAGTGGCCAGAGCATACTTTTTAAAGGAGCATTTTAATGCTCCTTTTTCATTTATTGAAAGTAGTTCAAATGTTTCTATTGTTCAAACAGAAGTAAATATAAAAATCACAATGAGGTTATCATTGGAATCCTTAAGCTTTCTCTTTTAAGTAAGTTCGCTGCCACTTCGGGTGTAACCTGATAAAACTCGTTAACGTACTCTTGCGCGTTTAAATACTCTTTTATTTGGCTTTTTACCTTGCATGGGTTATCGCATTGTAGAGAAAAAGCTAATGTATAATTTCCCGGTGTGTTTTTTGAAAGGTTTTTTGCATACTCTTCAGGATCTTCAGGTGTGCATCCAATTCTAATCACATCGGAAAAAAACGAATGTGTCATAACATAAACATTACCAAGTGATGCTTCGCTGTTTTCTACAGATTGCGGTATGCTTTTCATATTATTAATATCCTTATCTAGATTTAATTGGCAAATAAGATGAAATTATACCGTATCTTCTACTTAGTGTGGATAAATATTGATAATAGTCGGTTATACTACCTATACCCGTTCCACTTGAATATGCATGATTCAGCTGGAATTAGAAACGCTTTTAGGCAAGGCATTGATTGAATAGAATGGTTACTCCCTTCTTAAAATCAATAACGCAGCATAAATCGTTTATAAACCAGACGCTTGGAGGGAGACTGAGTAAATCATACTCTGCGTTACATTTCTTTTTAAAGGAGTAATCCTTAATAAAAAATGTGCCTTGATTATGAATCGCTCAGACTCCCTGAAACGAGCATCTTCAAGTGGAACGGGTATATATGCTTTGAAAATATTTTAAAGCGCTGAAATAAACAGTCATCTACACAAATAGTTTTAGGTAATTTAATGATAAATAATGATCTTCTTCGTCGTATCAGCACCATTTTTGATTTTAATGATGAAAAAACACTCTCTGTATTTAAACTAGGGCAAGGTTTAATTACCGCTGAACAATTAGCTGACACCTTTAAAGAAAAAGATGATAGTAGTTACAGACCACTATTAGACGTTGAATTTGCCAGTTTTTTAAATGGTCTTATTATTGAAAAAAGAGGTCCAAAAGATGGCCCCCAACGTGAAACAGAACAAGTTCTGAGTAATAATATTATTTTCAATAAATTAAAAATAGCCTTAGCGTTAAAAGCGGATGAAGTGATTGCCATTTTAGAATCGGCAGAGTTGAGTCTAGGTAAATATGAATTAAGTGCGTTTTTTAGAAGTGTTAATCATAAGCACTATAGAACATGTAGTGATGATGTATTATCTACCTTTTTAAAAGGCTTAAAAATTAAATTATCACACTAATACTAAGTAAATAATTTAGCTTTTCTTTAACCTATTGTTTGAGACACTTAATGTCATTTTCAAAACTTGGATTCTGTGATCCTATTTTAAACGCCTTAACTGATTTAGCGTATAGCGAGCCAACGGCTATTCAAAATAAAGCGATACCTGCTGTTTTATTGGGTAAAGATTTAATTGCTTGTGCGCAAACTGGCACAGGTAAAACGGCTAGTTTTGTTTTACCCATTTTGCAAAAACTTAGTGTTGATCATCAACATCACAAGCTTCGCGGTAAGCGCATTCGTGCACTTATTCTCGTACCGACCCGAGAATTGGCAGTACAAGTTGAAGCGAGTATTGGTCAATATGGTAAGTATTTACAGCTTAGTTCAATGGCTATGTATGGTGGTATTGACTCACAGCCTCAAAAACAACGGTTAATATGGGGAATTGATATTCTTGTTGCCACCCCTGGCCGATTATTAGATATGGCGCATCAACGGGCGCTGCACTTTGATGAGCTTGAAGTCTTGGTTCTTGATGAAGCGGATAGAATGCTTGACATGGGTTTTATTGAGGATATCAATAAAATTATTGAACGCTTACCTAGACAACGTCAAAACTTACTGTTCTCAGCCACTATTTCTGATGATGTTCGTTCTTTAGCAAAAAGAACTATTTATGATCCAGTCGAAATTTCAATTGCTCAAAATAGTGCTTCGAAGCCTAAAATTGAACAATGGCTGATTACCGTAGATAAAGGAAATAAATCGGCATTGCTTAGTCATTTAATAAAAGAACAAGAATGGCAACAAGCGCTTATTTTTATTGAAACTAAGCACGGAGCAGCTAAGCTTGTCAGCCAATTAGAAAAACGCGGGATCGCTGCTGAATCTATTCATGGAGGCAGAACACAAGAAATACGTGAGCAAATACTTAAGGATTTTAAATTAGGTAAAATTAAGTTTTTAGTTGCAACTGGGATTGCTGCTCGTGGTCTTGATATTGGTGAGCTTACTCGCGTAGTTAATTATGATTTACCTGATAAAGTTGATGATTATATTCATCGAATTGGTAGAACGGGCCGTGCAGGGGCTAGTGGCGAGGCTATTTCGTTTGTTGCAAAAGATAACTTTAGAAACTTATGTGCTATCGAAACTCGATTAGGCCATATTATTGAACGAAAAGAGTTTGAAGAATTCCCAATCAAAAAAGTAGTACCAGTATCCATTTTAAACTTTGTTCCTAAAAATAAACGAGTCTAAAACAAGCTATTTGTGGTAAACTTCGCCACCGAATTTGATCTATAGCCAAACCACCTCAAGATGTGAGTTTCAGGGCGCTTGAGAGAATCATGATCAAAGCGCATCTATTTATTAATGGTTGCTCCCTTAAGAATAGATGTAATGATGAACATGTTTTGCTCAGTAGTCCCTAATAGGCTGCTTTAGAAACGTTTTTTACTGCGATACTGATTTCGACAATGGAATAACCATTATCTTCAATCAATACCTTAATCAAAAACGTTTCTAATCCCAGTTGAATCCGGCCTCTTGAAATGGCTTGGATATATTGATCGAAAATATATATTTTTAACATAGAAGAAAATTTATGATTATGTCACTTATACGCTGGCCTATCGGTCGTCTTATCTTACTTATTAACTTTATTTTTTCACCTAAATCACCGAAAAGAACTTCAACAGAGCAAGCGAAAGTTGATGATAAAACGCAAAACTTAAGCTTGTATCAATTACCTAGCTGCCCTTTTTGTGTCAAAGTTCGTCGTACTATGAAGCGTGAAGGCATGAATATTGAATTGCGAAATATTAATCAAAAAAATGATTACCGTGAAGAACTTATTCGTGAAGGTGGTAAACGAAGCGTACCTTGTTTACGTATCGAAAACACTGATGGTCAGGTGCAATGGCTATATGAGTCAAGCGATGTTGTTGCTCATTTACAACAGTTGGTTAAGGCCGCTTAATTATTCAATTGATTAAAATGTAGTTAGTTGAAACTCTTCTTATCCAATAAGTGTTTAACACTTCTCTTTAGTTTACTCCTATATTACCTCAAGGTGAGTTCGCCTTTGAGGTAATATGAATAGTCTGTAATGACTAATCATATACCCGAGTATTAATCCTAAAAAGCATCATTTTGCTTTTTATTTTTGTTAAATCTATCTTCTCTAGTCTTTGTTGATGAACTAGGTATAGCCCTAGTTGTGATTAATTTTAATGGCCTGTGAAGTCAGAGCTACTCCGCCATTTTTTAAGCCGTTATTACGTTAATAGTGTTATTTTTCAGCGATAAAAATTTAAACATTTGATCTCAACGCTGTTTGGTTGAATTTTATCCGATTGTAGTTTCGAGATAGGTAAACTTTTTTTATAATACGCTTGGTATTTTGAATAATTAGACAAACAAATGACAGAATTGATTTGGAATGAAGGAATGAGTGTTGGCATTGATGCCATTGACGAAGATCATAAACAGATTATCGCTATATTAGCTAAGTTAACGTCAGCTGAGAATGGTGAAGCATCAGAGCATGCCATTAATGATATATTTACTGAGCTAGAACATTATGTTTCCTTACATTTTGCTAGAGAAGAAGCGTTGTTAGAACAAGTTTGTTACGCTGATATTACGGCTCATAAAGCAAGCCATCAAAATTTTATTGATCAACTGCCTAAATTAAAAGAAGAGTGGTTAACAGAAGACTGTTTAGCTTGCAGTGAAAAAATCACCACATTTTTACATCAGTGGATTGTGCAACATATTTTAGTTGAAGATTTAGATTATGTTTCAAGTATTTATAAGTTCTCTGATTCAGCCAATAAAGAAAAGAAAAAAAATAAGTCACAATCTTCTATCATTGCAAAAATGTCACAAGCTTTATCTCAAAAAATAAAATTGAGTCAACGAGTATTTATCACGACAATGTTACCTGTTTTAGGTGTACTAATTCTGAGTATCATTATTTTATTAGATAATTATAAAGACTATAAAAATGTATCTCTGGCTTTGGGCTTAAATGATGTTATCGCACATGTAAACGATATTAGCCATTCACTACAAGCTGAACGAGGCCTTGCCAGTGGCTTAATTAGTTCTGATTATCAATACTTTAATAAACAGTTTACCGCACAGCGTTTAGTTACCGATCAAACCATAACAAATTTTTTAACCTTACTTGAAAGTGGCTTAGCTCCTTCAGTGCAAGATAATATTCGTTTTTATTCAGCACACGCACACAGTAAATTTACAGAACTAAGACAACATAGAAAGCAATTAGCAAATAAAGCCGTAAATTTTATGGGGACTTATCAAACGTACACGCACTTTATAGAGCAATTATTATCTATATCTGAACACTTAACGCATGTTGAGATGAAGTCACTATTGGCCAATGACATTTCAGCGATTAGCGCGGTATTACTTTTTAAAGAATATACCGGACAAATAAGAGCGTTAGGAATGAATATGGTCTTGGCTCAAGAAAATGATATTTATAGTAATTATAATATGAGTATGCTTATAGGTAAGCAATTGAATATTTTGCGGGTTTTTCATTATTCAGCTAATAGTGAGCAAGAAGCTTTGTGTGCAGCCGATTGTGATGCTCAAGTATATAAACAACGATTGGCACAACGTTTTTCTGATGTTATGAATGATTACTCTGTAGAGCAACGTAGTAAGTATTGGTTTGATTTAATGTCGACAGATGTTGATAAGCTTAAAATATTAACTGATAAATTAACCGTAAATTTTAAAGAGAAAATCCAAGTAGAAAGTCAACGATTAGAAAATAACTTCTACGGGGTTTTAGCTTTACTTAGTCTTTTTTTGGTGTGTGCAATTTTATTTTCATTGGTATTAAACCATAGCATTATTAACCCTGTTAGGCATATAACTCAGGCATTGAATAAGATGGCTCAAGGGCATAGAAATTTACAACTGATGGAGTCTCTTGGTTCAGATGAAATTGGCGCAATGCAGCGGGCTTATGAAAAATTACGCCGAGAATTGTTACAAATAGATATATTTCAAGCCATTGTTAATCGGCAGAAAAATGAGATTGAATATCGTAAATCTCAACAAGAACACTTTGAGACATTAGCTTTTACGGATGCCTTAACTGGAGCGGTTAATCGCCACCAGTTTAATAAAGTATTAGCAGATGAAATAAAACGGGCAGATTACGACCAATTACCTTTATCTATAATGTTGTTAGATATTGATCATTTTAAGCAGGTTAATGATAATTTTGGTCATGGTGTCGGCGATGAAGTGTTAATTATGTTTTATCGTGCTTGTAAAGTGGCCGTTCGAGCAAGTGATGTGGTGGCGCGTATTGGCGGTGAAGAGTTTGTTATTATATTGCCAAAAACTCAAGAGAAAAATGCTTACCAATTTGCAGAACGTTTACGAGAGAGGATCCAACAGCTTGAACTGGTAGTCGATGAACATACCATTGACTTAACCGTGAGCATTGGCGTTAGCCAATGGCGTAAAGATTCTTTTTCCTCAGCCGAGGAGTTTGTCGAGAGTGCTGATAAGTTACTTTATCAAGCTAAAAATAGTGGCAGAAATAGAGTAGTTGTTTAGTAAGTTCTCCTATTGAGATAATCCACAATGGGTAAGTTAACGTGTTTTTATACCCATTGGTCGCAATTGTTAATGTATTGTTAATTAATTTCTTGTTGTTGAAAACAAAGCGTAATACCCTTTTCGGATCTACACTATTTATTATTAATAAAAAATAAAAGTTTTTAATGCAGTTTTTACCATAGGAAGACCAATGTATAAAACATCAATTAAGTTAAGCTTAATTATGGCGGCGATGTCCTTAAATTTAACGGCTTGTTTGCCTAACGAAAAACAAAACGCCAAAGTCACCATTAATAAAAACCCTTACCCAAGTACCTACCAAGCACTACCTCAACAAGATACCTTATTTACTAATGCCACGGTTTTAACTGGAACAGGGGAGCGACTTAATAATGCTGATGTGTTAATTGTTGATGGTAAAATAAAACAAGTAGGTAAAGATTTAACGGCGACTAACGCTGTTACTATTGATGCAAAAGGGAAGTGGATTACACCGGGTATTATTGACGTACATTCCCACCTAGGTGTTTACCCTAGCCCTGATGTTGAATCTCATTCTGATGGTAACGAAATGACATCACCGAATACTTCTGAGGTATGGGCGGAGCACAGCGTTTGGCCACAAGATCCTGGCTTTGAAGCTGCCAGAGCAGGTGGCGTTACAACATTACAAATATTGCCTGGCTCAGCTAATTTATTTGGTGGCAGAGGAGTAACGTTACGTAATATTCCTAGCCCGACTATGCAAGGCATGAAATTTATTGATGCACCTTACGGTTTAAAGATGGCTTGTGGTGAAAACCCTAAACGTGTGTATGGCAGCAGAAAGCAACTTCCATCAACGCGTATGGGTAATGTTGCAGGCTATCGCAGTGCATGGCTTTCGGCGACTGAATACAAACGAGATTGGGATAAGTATGAAAGCGATTATGCTTTGGGAAAAAATCCTCAAGCGCCAAAGCGTGACTTAGAGTTAGATACCTTAATGGGCGTTTTAGCTGGTGAAATATTAATTCATAATCACTGTTATAAAGCTGAAGAAATGGCGGTAATGATAGATTTAGGTAAAGAATTTAACTATCACTCTGGTACTTTTCATCATGGTATTGAAGCATATAAAATTGCTGATGAATTAGCTGACAATGATAATTGTGTGGCTATGTGGCCAGATTGGTGGGGCTTTAAAATGGAAGCCTACGATATGGTTGAGGAGAATGTTGCTATTGTTGATGCAGTGAAAAACTCTTGCGCGATAGTCCATTCTGATTCAAGCACTACTATTCAGCGACTAAATCAAGAGGTTGCTAAGGTTTTATATCGTGCTAACGATAATGGCTTTAACTTAACAGCAGAAGATGCAATAAAGTGGATTACGACTAATCCGGCAAAATCATTAGGAATAGATGATAAAACAGGTAGTTTAGAAGTTGGAAAGAACGCTGATGTGGTGTTATGGAGTTCAAACCCTTTTAGTGTTTACGCGCATGCTGAGCAAGTGTTTATTGATGGCGCGAAAGTTTACGATCGTTTTGATGAAAAATATCAAGCGAAAAGTGACTTTCTTTTAGGGCAAGAGTAGGGAATAACAAAATGAAATTGAATCAATTTAAAAAACGTACATTTGTTATCGCCTCAGCATTAACCCTAGCATTTGTTGCCAATTCTATTAATGCAAAGAGTATTGCTATAACCAACGCTACTGTGTATACGATAGCGAGCCAAGGAATATTAGAACAAGCAACGGTTGTTATTGATGAAGGTAAAGTTAAAGCTGTTTATCCAGTAGATGAAACGCCAAGTCAGCTTGATGTTGATGAAACACTTGATGCTAATGGACGAATTTTAACGCCAGGCTTTATTGGTAGTATGAATTTATTAGGATTAATTGAAGTTAATGCAGTGGCTAGAACACGTGATGGACTTGATCCGAAAGCGGATATTACTTTTGATGCTAGTTTGGCTTTTAATCCGAAATCAACCTTAATCCCTTATACTCGAAAGGGCGGTATTACGAGTAATATTGTTGCACCAACGGGTGGAGAAGGTCTCTTTGCGGGTCAAACCTTTGCTGTGAATTTATCGGGTGAATTTAGCAGTGTTATCGCTAAACAAAATGCAGTGCTTATTCATTTAGGTAGTGAGAGTAAGGGCTCTAGAGCTCAAAAATTGCAATTACTTAGTAATAAACTTGCCGATGCTAAAAAAGTGCTCATGAAGAATGATGAACCCAAAAAAAATAACAAAGAAAAAAAAGTAAAAGAACCAAAACGTAATGAGCTAGTTATCAATGCATTGTTAGCAGGTGAAAAACCTTTGTTAGCTTATGCTGACAGAGCAACAGACTTACTTGCTTTATTGGCATTAAAAAAAGAGTACGCGATCAATTTAGTTTTAGTTGGCGCAAGTGATGCTGTGCTTGTAGCGAATGAGATAGCTGATGCTAAGGTGCCTATTATTTTAAGCTCTATTGATAACCTACCAAGCAGCTTTGATTCTTTGCATGGCTCGTTAACTAATATGGCTATTTTAGCTAAAGCTGGTGTGAAGCTAATTATAAGGACGAAAGGTGAGAGCCATAATATAAACCAATTAAGGTTTGATGCAGGTATAGCGATAGCAAATGGTTTACCTAAAATGGATGCTTACTCTGCACTAACGGCGAATGTAGCAGATGTATTCGAACTTAATTCCGGTCGAATTGCTGTGGGTAAAAATGCTGATTTAGTTTTATGGAGTGCAGATCCTTTTGAAATAAGCTCAAAAGTTGATTTAATGTGGATTAACGGAAAACAAGTCTCTACGAAATCACGTCAAGATGCTTTACGTAACCGATACACTAAGCAAACTAATATGCCAAAAGCCTATTCAAAGTAGAAAATATAGCTCATCGCTGCAACTTTTTTAAGGACGCTACATGGATGTAGTTGATTAGAGAAAGCATAGGCATATTCGCTCGATTTACTCTTAATACCAATTGAAGTCATGAATGATCAATTCATTACTTCAATTTTTCTCATCAATCAATGCCTTGTAAAGGTAAATTTAATAATGATGGTATTGGTATAATATTGTAAAATCACTGCCACAATTACTTATGCTTGTTATTTATGCGCACTATTCTATTACTTATTTTATGTTCTTTTTCAGTTGTTGGTGCGGAAAAAATAGCACAAGAACGTCCTAAAATTGGCTTGGTACTTAGTGGTGGAGGCGCTAAAGGTGCTGCTCACATTGGTGTGTTAAAGGTACTTGAACAGCATCATATTCCAATTGATTATGTAGTTGGTACAAGTATTGGTGCTTATGTTGGTGGTTTATATGCTTTAGGTTACCAAGCGGATCAAATTGAAAAAATAATGCTTAACTTGCCTTGGGATGAAAGTTATTCTGATTTTATTCCACGAGAATCCTTATCATTAAAAGATAAATTTCATAGAGATCAATATAATATATCGTTTCGTTTAGGCTATAGCGATGGTCAAATAAAGGCACCAAGTGGTTTATTATTAGGACAATCGGCTGGTAACCTACTCAAAATATCTACCGATGTTGTAGCTAAGATTGAAAGTTTTGACGATTTAGCTATTCCCTACCGAGCAATTGCAGCTAACTTAGCCACAGCAAAAACTGTTGTTATTAAACAGGGAAGTATTACTAAAGCAATGAGGGCTTCGACAGCAGTTCCTGGGGTGGTTGAACCCGTGAATATAGATGGTCAAATATTAGTTGATGGTGGCATTGCGAACAACATGCCTATTGATGTGGTAAAGGTCATGGGAGCAGATATTGTTATTGCTGTTGACATAGGTTCCCCTTTACTCACTAAAGCTGAGATTAACGATACTATTGATGTTATTAATCAGTTATCAACGATTTTAACTAATAATACCACCCTAGCTCAAATGAAGTATTTATCAAAGCGAGATGTTTTAATTCGCCCTAAAATTGATAAGTTAAGCACAACTGATTTTTCTGTGATGCCCGATGCACTTGCTTTAGGTGAACAAGCGGCTTTATTTGTGAAAGACAAATTAACGCTATTATCTGTCAGTCAAAAAGAATACCGTCAGTATCTGCAAAAAAAACAACAAAAAAAATATGCTTTGTTTGACAATTTTGCGCGCCCTGTTATCGAAATAGAGTACCAAAACCACTCACAATTTAGTACGACTGTTATTCAAGAGAGCTTTGATGTAACGATTGGTGAAGTCGTCACAAAAGAACAATTACAATTGGCTATTAATAGGGTGTATGCATTAAATCAATTTGAGCATGTTGATGCTGAATTTGTGGACTTACCTAATGGACGAAAATTAATAGTTATCACTAAGGCTAAGTCTTGGGGGCCTAATTATTTAAGTTTTGGTTTTAATTTACAAACTGACTTCTCATATCGAACAATTTTTTCTTTAGACTTTGCTTATACCCAAAATGATATAAGCCTTTATGGTGGAAAATGGCTTAACGAAGCAAAAGTAGGCTGGGAATTTTTGGTAGCAAGCGAGTTTTACCAGCCACTAGTGAAAGATCAGCATTATTTCTCCAGAGCAAGACTTGAGTATGTGCAAGATAAGTGGGAGTCATCGACAGAACGACCAGAGCTGACCAATGAATTTTTTAAAGCAAATTTGGGGTTAGGTTATAACTACACTAGTAACGGGGCTATAGAATTTGGTCTGATTGGTGAAAAGGGCAATATATCCTTTAAAAATGAGCAGGAAACATCGTTGGATTATGACTCTTTAGGTGGTTACTTATCTTTTGATTATGATAACTTAAATAGCATTGATTTTCCTACCCAAGGGAATAAACTTTCTTTTAATGTTTTCTGGCGAAATGAAAACTATCAAGAGTTTGATGGTATTGCGCCAAAGGATACCTCGGTTGAAACTAGGTTTAATTGGCGAGGTGCTATGAGTTTTAGAAACCATGCCTTTGTTGGTATTGCTTCTTTTGCAACAGTAGACAATAAAACTGATTTCTCTGTTCATGTGACTGAACTCGGTGGTTTTTTAAATTTGTCGGGCTATCAAAAAGATGCTTTGATAGGTTCTCATAAAGCATTTGTTGCGGTGGTTTATCAATACGATTTAGGTCGAGAGTTATTTGGTGAAGCTAGTTTACCGCTTTATTTAGGTACAAGTGTTGAAGCTGGTAATGTATGGACGTTAACAGAATCAGTTAAAGCTGATGATATCATTAAGTCAGGTAGTTTATATTTGGGAACTGATACTCGCTTTGGTCCCGCAGTTTTTGGTGTCGGTTTTGCTTCTGGTGGTAGAAGTACGGTATTTTTATCCTTTGGTAAAAGCTTTTAAGCTTTCAAACAGCAATATTATTTTTTAAAATGTCCAATTAATTTAAAGTTAACCATAACGAGCAATATAATGTCTATATTAGTGAAAAATGATTTTGGTCAGGTTCAACAAGTTAAGCTATCTTCAGATTTATCAGCATTAATCATTGAGCATAAAAACACTCAGGCTAAAGTTAGCTTGTATGGTGGACAGGTACTTAGTTGGCAACCAACAGATGAAAAAGAGCTTTTTTGGTTATCAAAAAACTCAGCTTTTGAGCAAGGGAAAGCGATTCGTGGTGGCATTCCTCTTTGTTGGCCGTGGTTTGGTGTACATCCAAATGATAGTGAGAATAAAGAGGGCAATCATGGTTTTGCTCGCGGACAGTTATGGCAAGTAGGTAACATTGACGTTAATGAGCAGGGTGTTGAGGTTAGCTTAAGTTGGCAAGGAAACAATATGAGCGACTTGTGGCCATTCGCGTGCAAGTTAACGCAAGTTATTTTTTTTGGTAAGTCATTTAATCAAGTACTAACCATGACAAATTTGAGTGAAAGTGACGCCTATTATGCTGGCGCATTACATAGTTACCTTTCGGTTAGTGCTCCAGAAAATGCTACCATAACTGAATTAGCGAAAGCCTCTTTTGATGACAAATTAACAGGTAAGGTTTACGCGCCGAAACCTTTAGCAACACCATTAGCGAATGGTGTTGACCCTGTGGATAGAGTTTATCATAGTAATGAAGTAATGACCGTAGTAGATAGCCATTGGCAACGCATTATACAGCTTGAAACTATCAATACAAAGCAGTGGGTATTTTGGAATCCGGGCGCTGAATTGGCGAATAATATGGCTGATATCCATGAAAGTGGCGAACAAGAATTTATTTGTCTAGAGGCAGCAAATACGCAAATGCAATTACTTCGGGCTGGCAAAAGTTTGACGATGGCACAAAAAATCACGGTGACAAGTTTTAAACCCAAATCAGCACAAAATGCATGATTCACATATTTGGGGATATTTACTCTAGATGAACAACCACTTGGTTCCTACCATTGGCTTTTGCACTATAGAGTGCTTTATCTGCCTTAGCTAAGATTTCTTCTAAAGAAATACCAGTCAAGTTACTATCACTAATGCCAAAACTAACAGTAACATTGAATTCTTTACTTGTAGATGAAGTAGTAAAGGGAATATTAGCAATGTTACTCCTAATTCTATTTATTATTTCTTGTGCTTGTGATGCATTAGTATCAGGTAATATCAAAATGAACTCTTCTCCGCCCCAACGGCCAGCTAGATCGATAGCTCTTAAGTTTTCACTCAGTTTTGTTGCGATGACTTTCAATACATCATCACCGAATAAATGACCATAAGTATCATTGAGTATTTTGAAGTTATCAATATCAGCAATCACCACACTAACATGATCATATTCCTTGTTTAATTGCGAAAATCGCCAATGAATAAAGCTTCTGTTGGGTAATTGAGTTAAATAATCTGTTTCAGAATCTTTAACTAGATCAGATCTGAAGTTGCTAATGCATAGAGTAAATAAATAATATAACCCTAATGAAACAACTAGGAAAATGATAAGATTTTGCATAAATAATTGCCAGTACACACTTTGTTCTGTAATCGGTGGAGCAATTATAAAAACCCGCCAATTAAGTTCTTTTAATGGCATTTGTGAAATAATTAATTCATTACTTGAATAGTCAAAAAAGTCTTGGCTGCTGCCGGTGTTGGATTGATATTCATTTTGGTATTGTTGATACCAAGGCAGTTCACTGATGTTTGTAACCAAATCTTTTCGATGATGGCTCATCGTCTCCATTATTTGTTCAGAACTTAAGGTTACATCATTATTGCTATCAACAAAATATAACTCAAAACCATAGTCTTTTTTAAATTTAGCAAACTTAGTGGCAAAATAGTCTAAATCTATAGCTAAACCTATAAAGCCGAGAAATTCTTGCTGCTTATTAAACATCTTCACATCAAAAAATAGGTGTGGATTCTCGGCATCACCAAAGTCGGTGAATTCTGTTTTATCGATAACCTTTAAGCGATGGTACCATTCGGCCTCTTTGCCAGATAAACTAGTAGTTTTATTATTTGAGTCAATAAGTAACAGATGCTTTTCTATCGCAATAAATGACATCGTATTGAACTGGGTTGAAACGCTGGTTATGTAGTTAAAAATAACCTTTTTGTCGATTTTTTCTTGTTCAATATAGTCTAGTAAAAAAGGATCGCTAGCCATGTATTGAGAAACAGTTAATGGCCTGATTATTTCACTGTTTATTAATGAAAATAATGGCATAACAACTTCTTGTTGTTTTTGATGACTGGCGTTAAAAAACTCTTTAAAAGTGAAGTAAGAGGTCGCTATTATGACAATTAGAGTGATAACAAAAATTGCAGTAATATAATGGTCAAATTTTTTAATAAACTTCATAGCTGCGACTTCACCATTCTACCTTTTAAACATGACTTAACTTAATTGGAATATTTAACAAATGTAATTTAACTGTACGGTTCAAATGGCTTATGTGCAACTAAATAGAACTTAAAATGTTAATTAATACGTAAATGCTTGTTTAATATCATTTGAGTGAAAGGTATTTTCAGATAAAAGCCACGAGGTAAGGTCATAAATGGCTTACCGTGTCGATCAAAAGCTTGAGTTTTTACTTTGCTATTCGCTGCTTTAGGTCTTAGTTGCAATACTTGACCGTGTTTACCATGAATTTTTTCAACGTTACCTAAAGTAATCATATCGGTTAACTCTTGCCAGTCCATGGCTAATAAATGTTCTTCTTCAGCGGATGGAGACCAAATAAAAGCACTGCCAATTTGTCGATGCGCTAATGGGATGATTTTTTCATTAGCATTATTGTTAAGGTTTTCACATATAATGGGTACCCACAATACTCGTGATAATTTTTTTCTAACCCAGCTATTTTTCCAGTTAATACCTACTAGACCCACTAATGGTGCAACGCTAACAAAAGTGGTTTCAAGAGGTTTACCTTGGTTATTTATTGGTAATGTTTTTAATTCTATGCCTAAGTGAGGGAAGTCAGGCTCAGGTCGAGAACTCGCAGTAGCGCCAAGTACGTGCTCTAGTAATAAGCCCACCCAGCCTTTATTTCGTTTTAAATCCTTAGGTATCTCAATACCTACTTCATTTGCCACCTCTGCTAAGGTTAATCCAGCTAAGCTTTGTACTTTTTTAAGTAACTCTTGTTCAGAAGAAGGAATGCTCATTGTGCTCTAATAATTGTGGCGCATTTAAATAAAGTATTATTATCTGGTGAATAGCGTAAAAAATCAAAGTAATCATTTGCTCACTAGCCGTTAATATGGTTGAATCTATATAAGTATTTTTTAGTTTCTCAGGAGTTCCTGTGATCGATGCCGAAGGCTACCGAGCCAACGTCGGCATAGTAATAATTAATGACAGGGGGCAAGTATTTTGGGCAAGACGGTTTGGGCAACATTCATGGCAATACCCACAAGGTGGTGTTGATGAAGGGGAAACGGCTGAACAAACCATGTATCGAGAGTTGCATGAGGAAGTTGGTTTGCGACCTGAACATGTACAAATTGTTGCTTCAACCAAGCATTGGCTAAAGTATAAATTACCAAAACGTTTTATTCGACACGGCAGTAAACCAGTTTGTATTGGGCAAAAACAGAAGTGGTTTTTATTAAAACTCACCGCTCCTGAATCATCGGTTGATTTACTTCATACCTCTCATCCTGAATTTGATGATTGGCGTTGGGTAAGTTACTGGTATCCAGTTCGACAAGTCGTGTCATTTAAGCGCGATGTTTATCGACGAGTCATGAAAGAGTTTGCCTCTGCGGCATTAGCTTTTTCTTACGAAAAACGCCCTAGCCAAAGGCAAAATCGAAAAGAACGCCGAGCTTAATTATTACTATGATTTGTTATTAATGACCTACTTTATTGTGGGTCATTTTATTTCTTACCTATGTTAGTTCTATCAAAAAAGAGTGAAAAACTGGCTAGAACGTCATTTTATCGGTGTTTTGGGATAGACCTCAAACTATAAAACCATGGCTCTTCAAGCAAATATTTTGAAGATGGTGTGATCAATGTGTCCTTTAGTAAGTTACAGGGGCACGTTTATTTTATCTATAAATAAGGATTTTATGTTAACCACGCTACGTCACATTGTTCTTGAATTTAGCCAAGAGACTCAGTTGCAAAATGCACTAGAACGTATGGTTAGCCAAATCAAAAAAGCGTTAAAAACCGATTGTTGCTCTGTTTATTTAGCCGATTATGCACAGCAACATTTCTTATTAATGGCCTCGGATGGGTTAGCAATAAAGTCGCTAGGGCAGACCACTATTGGTTTTTCTGAAGGTTTAGTTGGCTTAGTAGGGCAACGAGAAGAGCCCTTAAATATTGCCAATGCGCGCAGCCATCAACACTATATTCATGCCCCAGAAGTAGAAGAAGATGATTTTAATGCCTTTTTAGGAACGCCTATTATTCATCAACGTAAAGTGTTGGGCATTCTATCAATTCAGCAAAAGCAATCAAGAAATTTTAACGAAAATGAAGAAGCTTTTTTAGTTACTTTAGCTGCACAATTAGCGAGTGCGTTAGCTAATGCTGAGGTTAATAACTTACTCAATCAAGAAGAAAAAAAGCGTGGTGTCAAACAGTTATTGGGTATTGCGGGTTCACCGGGTATTGCGTTAAGTCAAATTGTTGTTTTTCAGCCAAAAGCAAATTTAACAACGTTGGCATTGAAAAAAGTAGCAATATCAGAACAAGCGGTGCAAATACAGCGCTTTAAAGAAGCGATAAGTAGAACATTGGCTGATTTTGAGCATTTAAGTGATAAACTTAGTGCTATAGTTGATGATGATAGTTTAGCTATTTTTGATGTTTATAAGCAATTACTGGAGCAAGCAGATATAAGCCAGGAAGTAGCGAAAAAAATTAATCAAGGTTGGCAAGCACAAAGTGCATTAAAATTAGTCATTGAACATTATATTATACAATTTGAGACTATTGATGATAGTTACCTAAGAGAGCGTGCGAGTGATATTCGTGATTTAGGAAATCGGCTTTTATTTAATTTACAGCAACAACAAACACAGCAATTAACCTTGCCGAAAAGCTTTATTCTACTCGCTGAAGACGTTACTGCTGCAATGTTGGCTGAATATCAGCATAAAGGCTTAAAGGCTATTGTCTCTTTATCAGGATCGGCTAATTCTCATGCGGCTATTTTAGCGCATGCACTTGAGCTACCTGCTATTATGGGCGTAAGCAAAATTCCTATTGCTCAATTAGATCAGCAGCCAGCAATTGTTGACGGTTATAGCGGTGAGTTGTTTATCAATCCTGATGAGGCATTAAAGCGTGAGTATCAACATTTAATTGCTCAAGAACGTGAGTTAACAGAAAAAATCCAGCAAGTTATTCACTTGCCTACTATCACTAAAGATGGACGCACTATTGAATTACAGTTAAACGCAGGTTTATCTGCAGAATTTGAATGTCCAGAAAATTTAGGTACTTTAGGTGTTGGTTTATTTCGGACAGAAATTCCATTCATGAATAGACACTGCTTTCCGTCAGAATATGAACAGACGCAACTATACAAAAATATTCTAGCTGGCTTTCCACAAAAATCGGTAACCATGCGGACCTTGGATGTCGGTGGAGATAAATCTCTTCCTTACTTTCCAATTGTAGAGGACAACCCCTTTTTAGGTTGGCGTGGTATACGTATTACTTTAGATCACCCAGAGATCTTTTTGGTACAAGTTCGTGCCATGATGCGCGCAAATCAGCATCATAAAAACTTAGAAATTATGTTGCCGATGATCTCCAATGTCAGTGAAGTAGATGAAGCCATTTGTTTGATCAATCAAGCTTACAATGAAGTAGATGCGGAATTAAATGCAGAGCACTCAGCAGCGTTAAAAAACAGCACTTCTGTAAAAAACATTCTTAAAATCGAAAAGTTAACTCGCCCTAAAATAGGTATAATGCTCGAAGTTCCTGCTGTGATTTTTCAATTAGAAGAATTAGCTTTACGTGTTGATTTTTTCTCAGTTGGTAGTAATGATTTAACCCAATATTTATTGGCGGTCGATCGTAATAATGCTCAAGTGGCAAACTTACATGATGCCTATCATCCTGCAGTACTTCGGGCGTTGAATAGCATTGCTAAGCAGTCGGCAAAATATTTCGTCCCATTAAGTCTTTGTGGTGAATTAGCAGGTGAGCCTGCTGGCGCATTATTATTATTAGCGATGGGCTTTGATAAATTGAGTATGAATGGGCATAATATAGCGCGAATAAAATGGGTTATTCGACATGTAGATTTTAAAAGAGCAAAAATAATTCTTGCTCACACCTTAAAGCTCACTACTGCCAAACAGGTGCATAGTTACTTAAACGAACAACTTGAGCAATTAAGCTTAGGTGGTTTTATTCGAGCTGGATTATAATCATGATACTTCAAAATATCTGTTTCAGGACTCTTGAGCGATTCATGAACAAGGCAGCTTTTTTGATTAATGTTCACTTCCTTAAAAAAACAGGTAACGTGGAGTATGATTTGCTTAAGTGTCCCCGCAGGGCTAGTTTAAAAGGCTTATCTTCGGCGTTATTAATTTTGACAAGGGAACAACCATTCTCTTCAATTAATGTCTTGAACCTATGCCTTTTAATTCTCGCTGAAATGAACATTTCGAAATAACATGAGTATATAATGTTAATTATTTTTATTAGTTGTGTTTTTCTTGGCTCGCTTGTTGGTTTTCTTGCTGGTTTATTAGGTATTGGCGGAGGACTACTTGTTGTACCGGCTTTAGTTTACTTATTACCGTATATTACTTTAGCGAATGATGTTATTGGTCAAGGGGCATTAAGTTCTGAAGTCGTTATGCCAATGGCATTGGCAACGTCTCTTGCTGCTATTGTTATGACTTCTTCTAGTGCTGCTTATGCTCATCATAAAAATAATAATATTCCTTGGGAAATTACTAAGCCGTTAATGTTCACAGTCGCTTTTGGCGCTTTATTAGGTGCTTTTATTGCTGATCATTTATCAGCACAAGCATTAACGCGCTTTTTTGCAATAGCTGTATTTTTACTTGCATCTTATATGTTGCTTTCTATACGTTCACAACGCTGTAAAGAAATGCCGTCTGATGTAAAGTTACAATTTATTAGCTTATTCACTGGTGTAGTTGCGAGTTTAATGGGAATGGCTGGAGGCGCTATTTTAGTGCCAGTATTAACTTATTTTGGTATGCCGCTACGCCACTGTATTGGTATAGCTACTGTCTGTGGTGTAATGGTGGCATTATTTGGCTCTTTAGGTTATATAATTTCAGGTTTTGATAATACTATGTTACCACCGTGGAGTTTTGGTTATGTTTATCTACCTGCTCTATTAGGAATCGTGTTAACGTCCTCTTTGTTTGCTCCTATTGGCGTTAAATATGCGAGTAAGTTGCCGGTGCAAACGTTAAAAAAAGGATTTGCCGTTTTTCTTATGTTAGTGGCAATAAAAATGGTATTAACATAATTTTTATAATAATCATCCTCTTTGTGGAGTTTTAATCGAAGAGTTAGTATTTCTATTTTTTGGATAAAAAATGACAGAGCAGTTTTTACAGTTTCCGGTTATTGACCCTATTATTTTTAGCATAGGCCCAGTTGCACTTCGTTGGTACGGTATGATGTACCTCATTGGCTTTGTAGCCGCTATGTTTATTGCTAATAAAGCAGCTGACAAGAGTGGTGGTCAGTGGACTCGCGATCAAGTGAGCGATTTATTATTCTATAGTTTTCTTGGTGTCATACTCGGAGGGCGCATAGGGTATGTACTCTTTTATCAATGGGATTACTTCTTAGCAGATCCCCTCTATTTATTTCAAATTTGGGAAGGCGGCATGTCTTTTCATGGTGGCTTACTTGGTGTTATCACTGCCGTTTATATTTTTGCTAGAAAAGCCAATAAATCATTTTTAATCGTTGCTGACTTTGTCGCCCCGCTAGTGCCCATTGGTTTAGGAATGGGTCGTTTAGGTAATTTTATAAATGCCGAGCTTTGGGGCCGAGAAACTGATGTACCTTGGGCAATGGTATTTCCTACAGATTCATTGCAATTACCGCGTCACCCATCACAATTGTATGAATTTTTTCTTGAAGGAGTGGTTTTATTTGCCATCTTATATGTGGTTACCCGTAAACCAAGAAGTTTAGGTTTAGCTGCAGGCACCTTTTTAATTGGTTATGGTGTATTTAGAAGTATTGTAGAATTCTTCAGAGAGCCAGATGCGCACTTAGGTTTATATTTTTCTTTTATTTCCAAAGGACAAATATTAAGTATTCCAATGATTTTATTTGGCTTTTTAATAATTTATTTAGGTTATTTAAGTCAAGAGAAATCAGCCATTGCTGATAAGCAAACTTCGAAAAAGAAAGCTGTTATTACTAAAGGAAAAGCATAATGCGTGCTTATTTAGATTTATGTCAACGAATTGTTGATGAAGGTACTTGGGTTGAAAATGAGCGAACAGGTAAGCGTTGTTTAACTGTTATTAATGCTGATTTAGAGTATAACGTTGCTCAAAACAAATTTCCGATGATAACCACTCGAAAAAGTTTTTTTAAATCAGCCATAGCTGAGTTTCTTGGTTATATTCGCGGCTATGATAATGCAGCAGACTTTCGTAAATTAGGTACCAAAACATGGGATGCAAATGCTAATTTAAATAATGATTGGCTCAATAACGCTTACCGTAAAGGTGAGGATGATATGGGGCGAGTATACGGTATTCAAGGTAGGGCTTGGGCTAAACCTGATGGCGGTACAATAGATCAATTACAAAAAATAGTAGATAACTTGACTAAAGGCATTGATGATCGCGCAGAGATTATGAGTTTTTACAATCCTGGTGAATTTCATATGGGTTGTTTAAGACCTTGCATGCATACTCATAATTTTTCAATTTTAGATGGCACTCTTTATTTAACAAGTTTTCAGCGCTCTTGTGATGTTCCACTAGGGCTTAACTTTAATCAAGTGCAGGTGTTTTTCTTCTTAGCCATAATGGCACAAATTACCGGGCTTAAACCTGGTATTGCGTATCACAAAATTGTTAACGCTCATATATATGAAGATCAACTAGCTTTAATGAAAGATGTTCAGCTTAAGCGTGAACCTTTGCCATCACCTAAATTGCTTATAAACCCTGAGATTAAGTCACTAAAAGACTTAGAAACATGGGTGACTATGGATGATTTTACGTTAGATGGCTATCAATGCCATGAAGCCATTAAATACCCATTTGCTGTGTAGGGTGGCTTGATTAACGAGTAGTCAAGAAGATAGTAAGGCTTTTTCTTGCAAGTTTTAGAAGATAAAAAGATGGATACTTAGTATCCATCTTTTTATGAGTCTATGACAATTAATAGTAATATTATACCAATTACACTAATTAAGTGATCATTTTCAAATGGCTTAAATATCCAATAATATTGTTGCTTTCAATCACACACGCCAGCTATTACTCAATCAAGCGCCTTGTTCTTGAAAATTTATTCTCATTGAATTCTGTAACCTTAATTAATGCAAATGGTATTATTAATAATTATGATATAAGCCAAACTCTTGATTTATTTTTATGTTTTGATCATTCGCCCAGTGATAATACTCCTGATCTTCCAATTTACTAGCAGCTGCTTTATCTAACAATACAATTGTGTTTTCGTGCATTTGTAATGCAGAGGCAGGGCACATGGCCGAAAGTGGACCAGCAACCATATCTTTTACCGCCTGAGCTTTATTATCACCAGTTGCCATTAATAATACATACCTGGCATCTAAAATAGTGGCAATACCCATAGTCATAGCAAGAGTTGGTTGAAATTCATCTTGTTTGAATAAGCGAGAATTATCCGTTAGCGTTTGTTGAGTTAGTGTTTTAATACGAGTGCGAGAAGCTAAGCTTGATGTGGGTTCGTTAAAACCGATATGACCATTAGCGCCAATGCCTAATATCTGTAGATCAACACCGCCTGCTTGTTTGATTTTTTCTTCGTAAGCTAAGCCTTGTGCTCTTGGGTTTTCCCCTTGATTACAGGTAGGTAAAAATGTTTTACTTTTATCTATATCGACATGATCAAACAAATTTACATTCATAAAATGACGATAACTTTGTTCATTACTGGCGTTGATACCTAAGTATTCATCTAAATTAAAGCTTGTGGTGTTTTTAAAGCTTAACTGACCTGCTTGGTGTTTATTAACTAATTGTTGATAAAGGCTAATAGGTGTACTCCCCGTAGCTAGCCCCAAGATAGGATTTGATTTTTTATTAATTAGCTCTGCTACCCATTCTGCAGCATTAGCGGCAACTTGTTGCGCATCATCAAAAATAATAATTTGCATGTTTTTTTCCTTAGACAAATAAAACTATTATCCCAAAGGGATTAGTAAGAGAACATTGCTTTGTGCAGGCATTATGCTGCGAGTAGCCTTAGGCTTTTTATTTTTGCAATGACATTAATCTAGGTGCGTTTGGTAAGTTTACCACAAAAATAGTATTAATACGGTAAATAATCACTAGTAAAAATAATTTTGATCTGAAAATTACTTTTACTAATAGTTTAACAATCACTATATTGATAATAAAAAGTGGTTCTACCAGTTGGGTTGTGCCACACTTAGTTTATTCCATTTTCATTAATGATAGTAAAAATTATGACTAGTGCTAGAGTGATCTTTAAAGTTGAGCAGAAAATTGCTTATGTCAGCCTTAATCGTCCTGATAAACATAACGGTTTAGATAAACAAATGATTGTTGACTTGGTCAAGGTTGCGAGACAAATCAATAAAGACAGTGCTATCCGTTGTGTTATTTTACAAGGTGTGGGAACTTCATTTTGTGCGGGGTTAGATTTTAACTATGTAGCTAAAAATCCATCAATGATCATGCGTTTCTTCCTAAAACTCCCTTGGACAAAAGATAATATGTTTCAGCGAGTAGCTCATATTTGGCGTGATTTGTCCGTGCCTGTTATTGCAGCGGTACATGGCAATTGTTTTGGGGCAGGGTTGCAAGTTATTTTAGCGTGCGATTATCGCATTGCGACACCAGATGCTAACTTATCAATTCTTGAAATGAAGTGGGGATTGATACCTGATATGAGCGGTATGGCAACTTTATCACAGCTAACTAGAATTGATATTGCTCAAGAACTGACAATGACGGGACGATTTTTTTCGGGCACTCAAGCCCTAGAGTATGGGCTTGTTTCAAAAGTTACTAATAGCCCTTTAGTCGAAGCAAAACTATTAGCAAATAAAATATGTCTGCAAAGTCCTGATGCCATAGCTGCGACTAAATATTTATTTAAGAAAACATGGAAAAAAGATACTCGCATGGCTCTCTTTTGGGAGCGAATAACACAACTACGTTTACTTGGGAGAACCAATCAGCGTATAGCGATGAAAAATGGGTTAACTAAAACAGGCAATAAAAAAGATTTTATTGATAGAACTAGCTTTTAACTATTTTGTACTAAGTAAGCATGAAAGAATTTTTAGACAAAGCAGTTGTTTGGGCGCATAGTGAACAGAGCATACGTTCAATAAGTGAAAGCTGGAATGTTAAAACCAATGCCAACAACAACAGAACAATGGATTGAATTGATAGCCAATAGGGAGTTACCGGCGATAACTTCAACGGTAAGGTTGCTTGATAAATTCTCAAATGATGATAAATCTTCCCTGCCAAAGCTCAGTAAGGCTATATTACATGATCTAGCGCTTTCGTCTTGCTTGTTAAAAGTTGCCAATAACGCACAACACCTTGGGGTTAACAAAGTAACGACGGTTTCTCGTGCAACAGTGATCCTTGGCATTCAAACGGTAAAAAATATTTGCTTAACCGCTAAATTAGTTGATAGTTTACTCGCAAGTAAAAGTTTAGATTTTCGTGTTTATGAAAAATTAATGCAGTTAATGGCAAACTCTTTTTTCGCGGCTATGCTAGCTAAAATGATGGTGCCTAATTACAGTGATGAGACACAAGAAGAGGTTTATTTAGCGGCATTATTATACGGGATAGGCGAAACTGCATTTTGGAGTAGTGGTGGTAAAGTAGCGGATCAATTAGTTTGCGCTGCTGATATAGACAGTCCAGGGTTTAAAGAATATTGTGAACAAGAAATTGGCACTAGTTTTAATGCATTAAGTCGAGGATTAGCTCATACATGGAATCTTAGTGATTTATTGCTAAAAGCGCTAGATCAACCAGAAAGCCGTACAGATGAAGTAAAAATTGTATTCTTTGCGGATAGCTTGAGTACTAGTATTGCCCAACCAGGTGATAATGAAGAGGAGTTTACTAAGTTATTAGAAAATATTGCCAGCATAATGAAAATTACGGTGCCTCAATTAAAGGTAAGAATTACCCAAACGAGGGAGCAAGCTGCTGAATTGCTGAATTCTTATGGCGCAGATGTTTTAATTGACTTAATAAAAGCATTACCTAAAGCGAGTGATTTTAATCAAAACACTCGTTTCACATCCATCACCCAGATGAGTAAAGAAAAAAAGTTGTTAACCGCCTTTATGAAGCTGACTAAATTGATGAAATCTAGTCGTGATATAAATGAGTTTTTACAGACTACTTTGATTGATTTAGTCAACGCTTTTGAATTTGAACGTTGTAGTTTTTTAATGATGTCTGATGATAAAACTCACGTAAAATCTCGTTTTGTCCTTAATCACCAAGCACAAGATGAATCAACAAAAATAAGAATTAATGTACGACAAAGCGATAATGCTATTGGGCGAGTGCTAGACTCTAAAACTCCTGCTTTAATTAATGATTATAGTCATAGACAGTGGCGAGATATTATTACCAAAGAGCTAGCTGAATTTATTCAAGATGGCTCACTGGCTATTATTCCCGTTAAAATTGGTGATAAAGCAATAGGCGTTGTGTGTGCTCAATATTTTGCTAGCCGACAAAGGATTGATAATAAAAACTCTAAAAAAAGAATTATTACCACTGATGACTTTCAGCAGCTTTGTTCGTTAATTGACCACCTCAACCTCTGTTTGACCATGATTATGTTACGTTGATGACTTTAGTATATACCCGTGTTACCTCAAAATGCAGGATTCAGCTGGAATTAGAAACGTCTTTAGGCAAGGCATTGATTGAATAGAATGGTTGTTCCATTGTCGAAATCAATAACGTAGTATAAAGCGTTTCTAAACCAGCCCTACGGGGATTCCTGAGAAAATCATGCTCTTCGTTGTATCTCTTTTTAAGGGAACAACCCTTAATAAAAAGATGCGTCTTGATCATGAATCGCTCAGACATCCTGAAACTCACATTTTGAAGTATCACGGGTATAGGTTTTTTGATAGACTCAATGTTTCGATTTCAACGCTCGTTTTTTTTCAACGATTTTTAAATAATGGTCTTAGTTTTCTCCAATGAATACACCTACTACTTTTACTTGTAAATTTACTTTAGATAAAGCTCATTTTAATGAGTGTTATAGTCAATCAAACACTGTTGATCGCTCTGTGAATGCTTATTTTAAAGCAGGGATATTAATGATTTTTGGTTTGATTATTCTACTTTTTACCCCTGTTAATGGTTATGCTGCTTGGTTTGTTATCGCCTTAGGTATATTGGAAGCCTTAGCTATTTATTATAGTCAGCCATGGTGGGTATTAAGGCAAATGCTTAGTAAGGCTTCGGGAAGTGAAGTTACTTTAACCATTGATGAACTAGGCGTGCTGAGCGAGTCTTTTTACCATAATGGCCGTATTTTGTGGTCAGATATTTGCGAATTTCAAGATACTGATTTAGGTATTGTTTTGCATTTTAATGTTGGTAAAAATAAGAGCAAAAGCTATATATCAAAAGCTTGCCTATCAAATCCCGCTCAAGAGTATATTCTAAAAAAAGTGAAGCGTTAGAATATATGACCGGAGCGAGCCCTATCCGATTAACAAACCCTAAATTTATTGTTGTCTTTAGCTTATTATGGGCAGCATTGTTGTATAGCGCACATCAACCACTGTATGAATTACTTGATTATTGGTTGTTTAGTATTCTTGGTGTATTAGGTGCTATTTTTGCTAATTCTACTGGTGCAGGTGGAGGGGTGATTTTTATTCCTACGTTTGCCCAGCTGAACTTTACTGAGCAACAATCCATTGCAACTAGTTTTGCCATTCAATGTTTCGGAATGACCGCGGGTGCAGTGACTTGGAGCCATCATTACTACAGTCAAAAAAGAGATTTGCGTTTATGGCAAGGTTATAAGCGGATAATTTCACTAACCAGTATTAGTTCGGGGCTTACTTTAACAGGAGTTTTTTTCTTTCAAATACCTTCTCCTGCTTCATTACACACGAGTTTTAGCTGGTTTTCACTATTACTTGGTTTATTTATTGTTTTAACTGTTTTTTTATTAAAACCTCACCGTGAACGAAGTCAGATATATCTATTTGATTATTTAGCATTAATATTGATTGGTATATTCGGTGGTGCAATTACTGCTTGGTTAAGTGTTGGTGTTGGCGAGTTGTTAGTTATTTATCTTATACTTAGGCGATTTGATATAAATATGGCTATAGCAAGTGCTGTGGTGGTTTCTGCAATATCAGTATGGGTTGCTATAGGTCAAGTACATCAAGCTGTTTATTGGGAAGTGCTGTTATTTGCAGGACCTGGTGCTGTGCTGGGTGGGATTTTTGCTAAAACCTTAGTGACTCACATGTCTGCTACTAGACTTAAGTTGTTTTTTGCTTTTTGGTTATTAATTACAGGTAGTTTAGGTATAGTGTGAAACTGTTATTTGTTTATATTACTTACTAGATTGTACTGAATTTAATCACTTTATAATTTTAACCAACAAACCGATTTAGTTGATTCCCAGCAAATAAATATTCACCATCCGAGAGTTAATGAAACAGCCCCCGTCAAAGTAACAATTTTAAACGAACAGTTAACAAGTTGTTTCAACGACAAATGTAACTCTATTTTACAATTCTCCTATCAATTAAATTTAATCTACTTGATGTAAAGGAGAATGATGATGTTAAGTTCGGTATATGAAAATAGCACGCAAGTTGGTCAAACTTTATCTTGTAATGGAGTTAAAGAGCGCTCGATTTTATTAATTGGAAATGATCAAAAACTGTCAGGATTATTTCAACAACAACTGCATGCCCTTGGTTATCAAGTTCAACAAAAACAACGTGATAACAGCATTGAAGAAAGTATTGTTAAAAACCAAGCAGAAATGGTCATCCTCGATATAGGTTTTAGTGACTTAAGTTCATTACATCTTATCGTAACAATCAGAGCGGTGTTTTCTGGTCCGTTAATATTATTAACTTCTTGCGATAGTGAGCAAGAACAGATAATGGCTTTCAACTTAGGCGTTGATGAGTATCTAGTTAAGCCTATTTCTAAAAATATTTTTGATGTCAGAGTTTCTGCGTTATTTAAGCGGTTTGTAAAATCACAGTCAATTGATAACCACACTCAAATACAAGTGGGTGACTTAACTTTATTTCCATTTGCCTTTAAATGTCAGATTAATAAGCAGCCGGTTGCCTTAACTCAATTTGAGTTTAAATTATTACATTTACTTGTAAGTAATGAAGGAAAAATAATGAGTAGAGATTTGATTTATAAAACCCTTTTAGGTAGGGAGTATAATGGCTCAGAGCGAACAGTTGATGTAAGAGTGTCGCAGTTACGTGATAAACTTACTCGTCAAGGACAGCAACAAACTCGAATAGAAACAGTTTGGGGCCAAGGTTATATGCTGAATTTGCTTAATTAATGTCATAGCAACCATTACAAATGTTTACCTTTCCTAGCTGGTTAAAGTCATCAATTATTGTGTTGCTTTCAATTCCATTAGCCAGTTTTTTCAATCAAGCCCCTTGCGTTGGTAAGTTTTTCCAATTCGAATAAGTGAGTACTTCTTTTGGCAAAATGGTATTAATGATTAAAAAGAGTAAGTGGTTCCAATTAGTGCCATACTTTTATTGCTATACCAAGCATTTGGATTTGGCTCATTGAATGCTTGCGCATAAATAAAGCCACCAGAAAATTGCCAAGTGGCGTTAATGGAATAACGCCCAACTAAACCGTAACTGTAATTTAGTTCAGTTTCATTATTTATGCTCAGATTTTCTACGTAAGGTATTTGGTAGTTATTATTGACAAAGTTGAGAGAATGTAGGTTGTTCAGCTGCTCAATATTTGCCATTAGTGACAGATTAAATTTATTATCTTGATGCAAAGTTACAGCTCCTTGAAAATAATATTTACTCCAATTTGATATTTCACTAAATTGAACTACTCCTGCTTCTAAAGAGAGTAATTCACTTTTGAATTTCCCTGAAATGTGATTAGGAAGTTCAATCGATGGCAAGGAATCAATGGAGTTTATGGTTAAATCATGAATAATTAGTAATTGATTGATAGATGAACTATTCGTGGTTAGATAACTAAAAGATTCACTGTCGTGAATGTTGTTAACAACATAATTTTCATCAGCATGACTTTGTCTTGAACATAGAGTTAAGGCTATGCTAATTATTATAGTAAGTTTCATGTAACTCTCAGCTCGTACTTTTTATAAATATTATTATTAATTATTTTTTGAAAAGTAATATAACCATCAATATATTACTCATTTAACTATAGTCAAAAGCTACAAAAAGTTAGTGTTATTTTAAAAAAAAATTAATTTAGCTACCAAAAAAGCTAAACGATTGATTATGTGTATTAAACTTTTTAGCCTAGTGATGAAAATTATCGTAAAGAGTAATAATTTTGCGCTTATATAGTATTGTCTATATACTCGCCGTCTGAAATTTTACTAGGACTTTTCTGTTGTTAACAATCATCCGCTTTATTTTGATGTCTATAGCCTTTCTTTTTATTTGTATAGTTTCATGCTTTTACTGTTTATTAAGGCCTTTTCATCGTAACAATGTTCATCATACTTCAAGGTACTTGGGTAAAATAACCAAGGTATTAGGTTTTGATGTTGAGGTGAGAATTCCAGAGTCAGTAAAGAATATTGGCCCAGTAATATATGTTGCTAATCATCAGAATAGTTATGATGTTTTCACTATGGCTAATGCTGTACAACCAAGTACGGTAAGTGTTGGCAAGAAAAGTTTAAAATGGATTCCTATTTTTGGGCAAATGTACTGGTTAACAGGAAATATTTTAATAGATCGAAATAATACCAGTAAAGCAATGGGGTTTATCAATTTAACAGCAGCAAAAATTAAAGAAAAAAAACTTTCTATCTGGATGTTTCCTGAAGGTACTCGCAGCAGAGGGCGTGGTCTACTGCCTTTTAAATCAGGGGCATTTCGAACCGCAGCATTAGCCAATGTACCTATCGTGCCTATTTGTGCAAGTAACCAAGAGGGAACTATTAAATTAGGACGATGGGATAATGGCAAGATAATTATTGAATTCTTAGATCCTATCTATATATTAGAAAATAATCCAAGTAGCGCTCGTAACGCTGCAGATCAAGCTTATACATTGATGAAAGCTAAAATTAAGCAGCTAGATGAAGAAATTGTAAATAACGCTATTATTGATAAAAAAAGGGTAATGAATAATGATTGATGAAGAATTAACACATTGGTTTGAGCATACCGAAGCACTTGTGAGTGAATTGCTTGAAGATGGTACGAATGAAGACGTTTATCATACTATTGAACATCACTTTGCCAGTGATAATTTTGATTTATTAGAGAAGGCAGCGATTACTGCATTTAAATTAGGATTAGAGATAGAAGATCCTGAAGAGGCCGAATTAGAAAATGGCGATAAGGTTTTTGCTTTTGATATTATTACCGAGCAAATGCTAAATGCTGAGCTTTTGCGTGAAGAAACCAAAGAAATGTATGAATTAGCAAAAAAATGCAAAGTAGACTATGATGGGTGGGGAACTTATTTCGAAGAATAATCTTTCGAATAAAGTGTTTCTTTTATTAACAAGTATTATACATCAGTAAATTTTTTCTTAAGGAATATGGACCATGGAATGGCTGAATAATTTTTTTACTCAAGAACCTCTCTCCCTTGCAGTCCCTGTAGTTATTATTATTGGTATTTTTATTTATGCAGCTCGTCGTGCTCATTTCAAGCATTTAGAGCGCATAAAAAAAATTGACGAAAGTTATCATACTCATACAAGCTCAAAAGCTTCTTTGTATCGAGAATAATTTAGTCTAAACTTGCTCATTTAATTCAAAAGCGCAACGTTGACTAAACCAAGAAAATGCTGCAGGTACAAATAGAAACGATAACAAGGTTGTTAATACAGTACCGCCTGCTATAGCAATAGCAAATGGTGGCCAAAAGCCGCCTCCCGCTAAAATTAAAGGTAAGAAGCCTCCTACAGTGGTAATTGTGGTGGAAGTGATATGGCGAGTGCAACTTTGTACACATCTAATAATGGCACTTGGATTACCTTGTACTGCTTGGGCATCACTTTTTAATTCAGCAATAATAACTATCGCTGCATTTATGGCTAGGCCCATTAGGCCTAATAAAGCAATTATCACGGTGAAACCAAATGGGTACCCGAATATATAGACCGTTAACAATCCTAAACCTACAGATTGTAGTGCTGAGAAGAATATAATACCGCCGAGCCTAAAAGAATTGAATGACAGTACTACCACTGTTATTAATAAGGTAAATATTACACCTACGCTGGCTAGTAATTTACCAACCGCATCATTTCGTTTGGATGACTCGCCACCAATTTCAATTTTATATCCCGCAGGTAATTGGTAGTTTTTTGCTGCGATATTAGCAGTAACGTTTGCCAAAACTTCACTTGGTAATACCCCTGAACGGATATAACCTTCAATAACGTTTACTCTTGAGCCGTTACGGTGTGGAATTGCACCACGACTAGGCTTTAGTGAAAAATCAGCGATTGCTGTTAAAGGAATAGGCAGGGCATTAATCCCACTGCTTGAACTATATAGATTTATATTTGCTAACTTGTTGATATTAGCTCTATCTTCATTGGCAAGTCGTACTCGAACAGGAATTGATTCAGTAGCTTCAATAATAGAACCACTAACTTGTCCGCTTAAACTCCCCTGTAATTGTTCTGCGATATCAACTAAAGATAAACCAAGTAAGGCTGCAGCTTCTTCATCTGCTTCTACCCACACTTTAGGTGTCCCAGGTTGTAGTGAAACACGAGTATGAATAATATCAGCGGTTTGCGTCATTATTTTTCTAATATCATCACCAATAATTTTTAAGGTATCTAAGTTAGGGCCATATACACGGAACTCAACCGGCGCATTAAAAGGAGGTCCTTGTTCTAGTTTTCGTACTAGTATTTGTGCTTGTGGTATTAATTTATCTAAGGCAGTTTGTAGTTTAGGAATTAAATTATTAGCAGCTTGAAAACTAGTGGTAGTGATCATTGCTTGGCCATAATTTTGAAAACCATCTTTGGTTGGCGTTAAATTATAATAAAAGGAAGGGGCATTTTTCCCTATAAACCAACGCACTTTTTCTATACCCTGCTGCTGATAAAGGTAATCACTTACTTGTTGACTCGTTACTTGTGTATTAAGAATACTGCTTTGTGTAGGCATAAACAGTTCAATTTGGAACATATCTCGATCAGAAGGTGGAAAGAACTGTTCGCTTAATTGCTTTGACAGAACAAAACCTAATAAGGGTAAACCAAATACGGTGATTATCGTTATTTTTTTATAAGTCAGCGCCCAATGCAGCCCCTTTTCAAATAGTTGATTTAGTTTAGGAAAGTGAATACCGACTTGATACCAGTGGCCCTCGCTCTGGCTAGATCCTTTTGGCGCTATCCCTCTAGGAATAAAACGCCCCGCTAAGCCAGCTACTATAGTGTGAGAAATAATATAAGAGCCAATTAGGGAAAAAATGACGCTATAAGCAATGCCGCCAACAAATTCGCCAGCAGAGCCGGGCATTAAAATCAGCGGCATAAAGGCTAAAATAGTTGTTATGGTAGAACCGAGTAAAGGTAACCATAAATGTTTTACTGCAAAGCTAACACTGTCAAGTCGACGCATACCTTCTTGGCGCTTTGTTTGAATCGTATCTGTCATCACTATGGCGTTATCTACCATAATACCTAAAGCAACGACTAAACCTGTTACCGACATTTGGTGAATAGGTATGCCATAAAAATTCATTACAGAAAGTGTAAACAATACCGTTAATGGTAAAGAAGCGGCCACAATTGCAGCGGATCTCCAGCCTAAGGTAACTAACAACACGGTTGAAATTAAAAGAAAGCCAACTGCAATATTCTCTACTAAATCACCAAGGCGTTTTTCGGTATAGGTATTTTGATCAAATAAAACTTCAAGTTCAATATTTTGCGGTAATTGTTTCGCATATTGAGCTAACTCTGCCTTTATATTGGCGCTCCATTGATCTATGCGTAAATTTGGCAGCATACGCGCTGCTACCACTACGGCAGGTTTATCATTAACAATCGCCATTTCTTGGGCTGGCCAAGCTAAACTTTTACTTACATTTGCTATATCACCTAATCGTAGAATCGTACCTGAGCTTTCTTCTTTAATTGGGATGTTTTCAATACGTGTCACGCTGTCAAAAGCGCCAATTAACTCAACTTGCATTTGGTTATGCTGGTTAACTAATTGACCGGCAGAAACTTTGGCATCAGATTGTTTAATTTTTTGTGCAATAACCTTACTAGACAGATTTAATTTACTACTAAGTCCTTGTTCTATTTCTACTAAAACCTCTTCCTGGCCATGACCAAAAATACTGACTAAATCAGTACCAGTGACAATACGTAAACGGTTTTGAAGATCATTAGCATAGCGACCTAAACTAGCAATGTCACTAGGACTATCGCCTTGCCAATTTAAGGCGATAAGTTGGGTAAAGGCATAACTTCTATCATCTTCTAGCGTAGGCGATAATGTATTTGGTGGAAGTTGTGGCGCTACGTCATTAATTAAATCTCTAACTCTAGACCAAATAGGTAGAGAGTTTGTCACTTCATCGTGTAACTCAAGTTTTACAGCTGAAATTCCAGGACGAGATACCGATGTAATATTTTTTATTTCAGAAATCTTGCGTAATTTTTGTTCTATTTTTTCTGTGATGAGTACCTCAATACGTTCTGCACTGGCACCGGGTAATCGTGTTAAAACGCTCGCATGCCTGTTTTCCATCCGTGGATCTTCCATCCTCGGCATAGTGGATAATGCACCAAGGCCTGAAACAATTAATAAAATAATGGCAAGCGACATTAACCGACCATTTTTAACAAACGAACGGATCATTTTTGAGTACCAGTGTTATTAGCTAATGCTTGTGTTGATACTTTGACAATTTGCCCACCGACGTAACGATGTACACCTTGAGCAACTATTTGATGTGGCTCTAGTGATAAACCATTTATATAGGCTGTTTGTTCGCTAGTATGTAAAACATTTACAGTCGCTGCTTTTAATTGGTAGCTATTATTTTCCTCGTTAGTTGGGGAGGCAATAAATATCTGCCATTGGCCACGAACACCGTCTGTTACGGTATTCATAGGCAACCAAAATCCTGGCTTTGTTATTTCTTGTTCAATGGTTACCCTGACAAGCTGGCCGTTATAGCGGTTGGCTTTGTCTAATTTTTTAAGCATTTTTAACCGCAGTTGTACTGTTCTATTTACCGTATTGATTTGTTGACCAATGGCAATTAACTCCGCTTGTCTTGTTTGCTCATTCAGAAGTGAATTATCAATTTTAACTTTAAACGTTTGCCCTAAAATTAATGTACGAGCTACTTTTCTGGGGATGCCGACATTAATTTCATTATTCGTATTTTCGATTAGACCAAAACTTGGCTGGCTGGCGGTGGTTAATTCACCATTTGAAATAAATCGCTCGGTAATCACACCATTAAAGGGGGCAATTAATGCGGACTTTTCTCTTTGATATTGTAATGTGTTAATACGCGCATTTAATCCGTTTATTTGTGCTTTGAGGATTTGATTTTCGGCATTAAGCTCATCAAGTCGTTGCAAAGAGCTATAGCCATCATTGATCAAGGTTTTTATTCGGCTCAAATTAGCTTGGTTCAATGTTATTTGGGCTTGTGCTTGTTTTTTTTGTGATTTCAATTCAGTTGTTTTATAGCTAAGTAATTGAGTATCTTGTTGGGCCAGTAATTGCCCTTTTTTTATCACATCACCACTGTCGACCAATACATCACTTATTCTGCCTGAGTACTCGAAGCTAAGGTTTGTCTGTTGTTTAGCGGTAATTTGACCTAGATAACTTCTGGCTATGGTATAACTTTGTTCTGGGAAGATAGTTATTAATGAAGCACTTTGCTGATAACTATTGCTGGCTTCTTTTTTTTCTACAACTTTTGAACATGCCGTCAATGTAAAGACAGCAAGAAAAATTAAAATGATTGTTTTCACTCGTATTAACTGATTTTGGAGCGGGTGGGCTTTGCTATGCTGTCTCATTTATCTGTACCTAAAAAAGTAAAATTCTGAACAAAAATAAATAAATAAATTGTTGTGACATAAAACTAGACTGTACAGTCTAATTTATTGCAGTTTAATAAGAACAAACTAGACTGTCTAGTTTATTTTGTTAAAATGGAAAACATAAGCCGATAAATAATCGAAGTAGTGAGAGATAATGGTTAATAAACGTAGTAAAAATGAAGTCAAGCGGCAGCAAATACTTGATGCTGCGGTTAGCTTGTTTACGGAACAGGGTTATGCAGCAACAAGTATGGATTTAATTGCTAAAAATGCGGATGTTTCTAAACAAACTGTTTATAGCCATTTTGGCAGTAAAGATGAGTTATTTTCGGCATCAGTCGAGTATAAATGTGAATCACTACATATATTAGATTTATCACTGGATGACTTATCTGATCCTCAAACTATATTATTAAAATTAGCCCAAAACTTTACCGATTTTATTACGTCGAAAGAAGCCTGTGCCGTACATAAAATATGCGTCTTTGAGTCAACTACCTACCCGCAAGTATCTGAGATGTTTTATAAAGCAGGACCTTTGAGGGTTACTAATGAGGTAACGCTCTTGATGGCTAAGTTACATCAGCAAAAAATACTCGATATTGAAAACCCCAAACAGGCTGCTTTGCAGTTTCTAAATATGATGAAGGGGGAGTTATGGATGCAAACGGAATTTAATATTAAAGATCGTATCTCGCCAGAGGAAGTTGAAAAGTATTTGCGTGCTAGTGTCGCTTTTTTTATTCGGGGTTATGCCCTTTAGTTTTGAGTGGCGGGCTTCGAGTCGCGAGTGATTAGCCGTGAGTTTCGAAGGTCAAAATCTGAGCTCTTCGTAACCCGAAACTTTTCTTCGTCGAATTCTAAGTATTCTGTCCAGTTGAATCACGTACAATTAATTGTGGAACATATTGGCTAGTAATATTTCTATTCTGTTGCTTACGCACCTGGCCTATTAATAAATTAGCGGCATCTTTTGCTATTTGCTTATTGGGCTGATCTGCGGTGGTGAGCTTTGGCCATGTTTGACGGGAAAATGGACTGTTTTCGAAACCAGCAATAGATAAGTCCTCAGGAATTTTAATATTCATTAAACGTGCAGCAAATAAGGCGCCGGCGGCAATTTCATCGTTACAGGAAAATATAGCACTTGGTCGCTCATCCAATGAAACTTCTTCTGCCATTAACTGTTTAGCACCATTAACACCAGATTCAAAAGAATACTCTCCTTCAATCACCAAGTGTTTTTTAAACTCTATATCATTAGCCTTTAAAGCGCGTCGGTAACCCTTGTAACGCTCAATGGTTGACATATGCTCGGCCCCACCTGCGATAAAAGCAATTTGCTTATGCCCTAAATCGATTAAGTGTTGAGTAATTGTCTGCGCGGCTTCTCTATCATTGACCATAACACAAGGGCTGAGCTCATCTGGTGCCACATCGCCTGACATTATACGTACTACTTTGACATCAAGTTCGGTGATACGTTTTACAAATTCAGGTCTCTCTGAAAAAGGAGGTGTTAAAACGACACCAGCAATACGTGCATGCTTAATCGTGTTGATTATTTTTTCGGTAATATTTTCTTTTTTAGAGTCACAAGGATCGATTAAAAGCTCAAAGCCTTGCTGGCGGCAAGCAGCTAAAATACCTTCTTGCATATCAATTACATAATAAGCATTTGGGTTGTCATATATATAGGCAACTGTATATGATTTAGTGCCTGCTAAATTACGGGCAGCAAGGTTAGGTTGATAGTTGAGCTCTTTAACCGCCGCTTGTACTTTTTCGCGAGTCAATTGACGAACCGATGGTTCATTATTCATTACGCGTGATACGGTTTTTATTGAAACACCTGAGAGTTTGGCGACATCATTAATTGTAGCTTTCATCTATCCATTTAACCTTGTTATTCTCGTTTTAAAACTATCGCTATATTGTAACAGCGCCTTTAGGGTAGAGCTTCTTTTAGTTTGCAGCAATAACTAATACTATTTTTATCTAATTAAATAGCCAACAAGTCACTAAATACACATTGACAGCGCTGTCATTTTTTTATAGGGTAGCATAAATAATTTAATAATCATATTAGTGTCATAAGTGGACTTTATCATTTAGTCTAAAAGATGCTCTTATTTACTACTTAGGTTTTTACAGGAATCACTATGTCAGATCGTCAAACATTAGCGAGTTGGAAAAAGTTACAGCAATTAGCACAAGACAAAAAATCTCAGCACATGAATACCTTGTTTGCCAACGACGTTAAACGTTTTGAAAAGTTCTCAATCGAACTGCCAAATATGTTGCTGGATTATTCTAAAAACTTAATTGATAGTGAAACACTTGATTGTTTATTAGCATTAGCAAATGAAACTGAAGTTTGTGATTGGCGCACTAAAATGTTTACTGGCGCTAAAATTAATAAAACAGAAGACCGAGCTGTGTTACATACCGCATTACGTCGTCAAAGCGATGAACCCTTAATTGTAGATGGTGAAAATGTTACTGAGCATGTTCAAAGTCAATTAGCTAAAATGGAAGTTTTTGTTGATAAAGTTCGACAAGGTCATTGGTTGGGATATTCAGGAAAGCGCATTACAGACATCGTTAATATTGGTGTTGGTGGTTCAAATTTAGGTCCTCAAATGGTTACCGAAGCGCTTAAACATTATAGTGATGGTAGCGTTAATGTGCATTATGTGTCTAATGTTGATGGTGCACAAATTGTGGAAGTACTACGTCCACTAGATCCGCAAAAAGTATTGTTTATTGTGTCTAGTAAAACCTTTACCACTACAGAAACCATGACTAACGCTAAAACGGCAATGAAATGGTTAACAAGTTCTTCTTTTGATGAAAAATCAGTGGCTAAACATTTTGTTGCGGTAACAGCCAATAAAGAAAATGCCATGGATTTGGGTATTGAAGAACACAACATTTTTGATATGTGGGATTGGGTTGGTGGTCGCTTTTCATTATGGTCAGCTATTGGTCTTGCCGTCGCGCTTGATTTGGGTTTTGATAAATTTAAAGAGTTACTTGACGGTGCGCACGAGATGGACCAGCATTTTATTAATGCGCCACTTAAAGATAATATGCCAGCTATTATGGCATTAATTAGTGTCTGGAATACCACCTTTTTAGGTGCGCGTTCACAAGCTATCTTACCTTATGATCAAACCCTTCATATGTTATCTGCATATTTGCAACAAGCTGAAATGGAAAGTAATGGTAAGTCAGTTACTTGGGATGGTGATGAGGTAAACTATGCTACAGTGCCGTCAATTTGGGGAGAGTTAGGCATTAATGGTCAGCATGCCTTTTACCAATACCTTCATCAAAGTAATAATGTTGTTCCTGCCGATTTTATTGGCTCGGTAGAAAGTGTCACACCTGTTAGTGGCCATCATGAAACCTTAATGGCTAACTTTTTTGCGCAAACACAAGCATTAATGGCAGGAGTTGATGAACAACAGGTTAGGGCTGATTTAAAAGCGAAAGGGCGCACGCCAGACTATATCGAAAAAGTAGCGCCTCATAAAGTTCATAAGGGTAACAGGCCCACCAATACTATTTTGTTAAAGCGTATTGATCCTAAAACATTAGGTAGTTTAATCGCTGCCTATGAGCACAAAATATTTGTTCAGGGTATTATTTTACAGATATGTTCATTCGATCAGTGGGGAGTTGAATTAGGTAAAGGCTTGGCTGCTGAAATACAAGAAGAACTAAACAATAATTCTATTTCAGATAAACATGATTGTTCAACGGCTAGTTTGATGAAGTTTTATCAAAACGCTAAGTAATGTTCAGATAAAAAGCTAAAGCCATTTCACTAAAAAAAGTTTAAATTTATTAAAAAGTGCTGTCGATTTGTAATCGGCAGCACTTTTTTTGCGTTTAAATAGCAAAAAAAAGTCATTTGTTGTTAGTAAGTGTGAAAATAAAAACTTATTATATACATGTGGTTATGTGTATTTTAACGATTGTTGTGCAATTAATTGTCAGTTTACACTAGCTAAATTAAAAAATACGCGGTAAGGTTTTACTTGTCTTATGACAGCGTTGTCATTGTTTATGACAGCGCTGTCGTAAAGCGAGAATAAAATATTATTATTAAATAAAAAATAAATCTTTAAAAAATAAACGTGTGTAAGGGAAAGTCGATGTCAACTAAAAACTTTAAAAAAGGCGTATTAGCTAGCTCAATCGCTCTAATCATTGCTGGTGGTGTTTCATCACAAGCAATGGCTGCAGATGAAGCAAAATCTGCGGATAAAGAGATTGAAGTTATTCAAGTCACGGGTATCCGTGGTTCATTAAAAGAAGCGTTAAATCAAAAACGATTTTCAGATGCTGTGGTTGATTCTATTTCAGCTGAAGATATTGGTAAGTTTCCGGACAGAAACATTGCCGAGTCATTACAACGTATTCCAGGTGTAACTATCGCAAGAAACTTCGCTGGTGAAGGTGGTAATGTTTCAATCCGTGGTACTAACCCAGAGTTAACGTTAGTTACGATGAACGGTAACTACCTTGCTTCAACAGGTTGGTTCTCGCAAACGTCTGCTAGCCGTTCATTTGATATGGATTTATTACCTGCAGAATTAGTTGCTGGTGTTGATGTTTACAAATCTCCGATGGCCATGTTAGATGAAGGTGGTGTTGGTGGTACTGTTGCTGTACGCACTAGAACACCACTAGAAATGGAAAATAATACGCTCTTTTTATCAGCTGAAATGCAAGATAATAGTATTTCTGACGATAACGGTCATGGTGGCACCGCATTATATAGTTGGAAAAATGATGATGAAACGTTTGGTTTTCTAGGCACATTTTCGACCTTAGAAACTGTTGGTCGTGCCCATAAAGCGGAAAACTATATGGATGATGGTTGGGCCGGTGCAGGTATCGCTGAATTTAATCAAACCAGAAAACGTGATGCTCTTGATCTGACTTTAGAATTTGCACCTACTGATGAATTATCAATGAACTTGCATTATTTGCAGATTGATTTAGATGCGGCGAACACTAACCAAAACTATTTAATTATTGCCGGTACTGATCCCGCAGCTTTTAATGAACGTGTAACCGGTGCTACTCAATTTGGTCCAGTTAATGGTTTTGCTTTAAATGGTACATACGCGGGTGACCCACTTGATGAGTCTAACTCTCGTAATGCTGAAACGGATACTAGTGTGATTGCTTTTGAAGTTGACTACATTGGTGAAGGTTATTCTGTTAATGCAAAGGTTGGTAATACCAACGCTACCGGTGGTGATGGCGGTAATTATCAGGTACCTTGGACCTCAACCAATGCTAACCAAAGTATTGATTTTGATATGTCAGGGCATAATGCGATGCTATTAAGTCCAAATAATACCGATCCTAGCAACCATGCGGAATACGCTATGGGATCTGGAACAAATGTTATCGCGGGTTACCGTGAAGATGATGAAAATTTTGCCCAAGTTGATTTAGATTTTGATGTTGATTTAGGACCACTGACTAACATTAAAACAGGTGTTAAATTACGAGCACATGAATTTACTAACTCTAGAGATAACTGGCAATTTGCTGAAGGTTTCTACCTTGGTAAAACTAAAGCCGATTTTGCTGACGGTACCTTTGGTCACTCAGGCGTTGGCTTAACTGGCAGTACTCCAACAAATATAGCCCGTATTGATGGTTCAAAAATAATTTCTTTTTTGAATGCAGCGAAAACAGGTGAAACCTTAAGAAAAAATGAGTTTGGTGTTATTAAAGAAGATATCTTTGCTACTTATGTACAAGGTGACTTTAGTGGTGATAACTACCGTGGTAACCTAGGCGTACGTTACGTTAAAACTGATACTTCAGCTGATTTTTATCTTGGTGATACGCTAACCACAGAAAAAGATGAATATGCTGATTGGTTGCCTAGCTTTAACTTAGCGATTAACTTAGATGCTGATTTGATTTTACGTATGTCAGCAGCAAAAGTTATCAGTCGTCCGAACTATTCTTTCTTAAACCCTGCTGCTAATGTCTCTGAATCTACAAATAGTATTACTAAAGGTAGTATTAAGCTTGACCCATACCGCGCAACACAATTTGATATAGGTTTAGAATGGTACTTTAATGAAGAATCGCTAGTTTCTGCGACTTTCTTTAGTAAAGATATTCGCTCATTTATCATCCAAGGCGCTAATGAAAGTAAGGTTATGTATGATGCTGGACTAGGTGACGGTCCTGAAGAGTATACTTTATCTGAGCCAGGTCAAGGTTTAGGCGGTCAACTTGAAGGTTTAGAAGTACAATATCAACAACAAATGGGTGAATTTGGTTGGTCAGCGAACGTTACTTATACCGAAGGTTACGGTCTTCAAGATAACGGTAGTGAAATTGTAGAAACAGAATTACCGGGTATGTCTAAGGTGAGTTATAACTTAAGTGCCTTCTATGAGAATGATTTAGTATCTACTCGTATCGCTTATACCTACCGTGATGAGTTTATTGCACCGTCAACAGGTATTGGTGGTAATACGGGCTGGGATGCACATGGCTTCTTAGATGCAAACGTTACTTGGCATGCAATGGATAACCTTGATGTAAGTCTTGAAGCGTCTAATATTTTAGAAGAAACAACTACCCAGCGTTTTACTTCTGAATTTGATGCGATGCGTTTAGCCGCAGACAATGGCCGAAATGTTTACCTTAAAGTTTCATATCGTTTATAAACGATAATTAAGGTAATACAATAATAAAAAGGAAAGTTTATACTTTCCTTTTTTGTTTTATTGAGAGAGGTTTTTAATACCTCTCTCAATATTAACCTTCTAACTTTCCCTTTCAAAATTTGATGTTAAGATATAATTCTTATTCTAACGAGGCGATCACAATGGCGACAGATAATAACCATATTCTTATAATTGGCGGTGGTACGGCTGGTTGGCTTAGTGCGGCAATATTGGCCAAAACGTTGAATAGTAAAAATACTGACGGGGTTAAAGTTACCCTTGTTGAGTCTCCACATATTCCAATTTTGGGTGTTGGAGAAGGTACATGGCCAAATTTAAGAGCGACTTTACATAAAGTAGGCATCAGCGAAACAGACTTTATTCGTGAATGTGATGCGACCTTTAAACAAGGCGCAGAATTCATTAATTGGTCAAAAACCCCTGAGCCTAATCAATCTCAAAGTTATTATCATCCGCTCAGTACCGTCAGCCATTCTTCATACGACTTTAATTTAGCCCCTTATTGGTTGCAGCAAGATAAAGAAACGCGTTTGCCATACGATAGAGCTGTTGCCTCGCAAGCGAGAGTATGCGACGAAGGGCTAGCGCCTAAGCAAATTGTTATGGCAGAATTTAGTGCCGTGCAAGAGTACGCCTACCATTTAAATGCCAATAAATTGGCTGATTTTTTAAAGCGTCATTGTATTGAAAAATTAGGTGTTGAATTTATCAGCGCTAATGTCACCAATATAACGTTAGATGATGAAGACTTTATTACGCATGTAGACACTGACCATGAAAGTGAAAAGCAAATTACTGCTGACTTCTTTGTTGATTGCAGTGGTACCAAAGGGTTAATCATTAAAGAAACTTATAACACTGCTTGGCATAGTATTAGCGATGTTATATTTAATGATACCGCCTTAGCAGTACAAGTTCCTTATGCAAATGAGGATCACGAAATAAAAACGCATACCCTAGCAACCGCACAAGAAGCGGGTTGGATTTGGGATATAGGCCTGCAAAACCGTCGTGGTGTTGGTCATGTTTTTAGTAGTAAATATATTGATGAAGATAAAGCAAAGCAGCAACTTATTGATTATTTAGGTGACGACTATACCGATGATTTAATGATCAGAAAAATAAAATTAAACCATGGTTACCATGAAAAATTTTGGCATAAAAACAGTGTTGCTATTGGTATGTCCGCAGGCTTCGTTGAGCCGCTTGAGGCTTCAGCTATTTTCTTATTTGATGCTGCAGCTAATATGCTTGCCGCACAATTTCCTCGCGATAAAGCGCAATTGAAATACGCTGAAGACAAATTTAATCAGCAATTAACCATGCGCATGCAGCGTACAGTTGAGTTTATTAAATTGCATTACTGTATTTCAGAGCGCCGAGACAGTCAATACTGGGTTGATAACTGTGATCCCGCCAGTATTCCTGAAAATTTAAAACAGCGATTGGCATTTTGGCAAGGGCAAGTACCAACCAAATATGACTTTGAAAATGCTTGGGAGCCCTTTAATCTAGATAGCTACCTCTACGTTTTATATGGTATGGGGTTTGAAACTGATGTCGCTAATGTTGCAGCAAAGTACACTGAAATCACAAAAGCTGAACACTTGTTTAATAATATTGATAAAGCTAGTACGCTATTAATTGATAAGTTACCTAAGCAAAGAGCGTTGATTGAAAAAGTAATTAAATATGGCTTCACTCCGGTTTAAGCTAATGACAGTTATCGGTGACATAAGGTAAAAGAATTATGACGAATGAACATATCAAACAAGTTATTGTTGTTGGCGGTGGTACTGCTGGTTGGTTAACTGCAGCAAATTTAGCGAAAAAATTTAACAGTGTTAATGCTGAAGCGATACAAGTTACCTTAATTGAATCACCCGATATACCGACTATTGGTGTAGGTGAAGGCACTTGGCCAACAATGAGAAAAACCTTGGCCAAGCTTGGTATTAGTGAAACAACTTTTTTAACAAGATGTAACGCTTCTTTTAAACAAGCAACAAAATTTGTTAACTGGCAACAACCGGCAAAAAATGGCATCAACAATCATTACTATCATTTATTTACTTCAATTAATGATCCTTTAGAATTTAACTTAGCCCCTTATTGGAAGTTAGGGGTTATTGGAGAAAACAAAAGCTATGCTGATACCGTTAGTATGCAAGCAACAATTTGTGAATTAGGCTTAGCGCCTAAGTTAATTACCAACAAAGAGTTTGAAGGTATACAAAACTACGCTTATCATTTAGATGCGGGGCTATTCACCGATTTATTACGTGAACATGCCACTAGCACATTAGGTGTTAAGCATATTTCAGCTAATGTAACCGATGTTAATTTAGACGTTGCTGGTTATATAGCTTCTATAGACACCGATACCGCAGGAGTTATTTCTGGTGGTTTCTTTGTTGACTGTACGGGCTTTAAAAGCCTGTTAATTGGTAAGGCATTAGGCATACCTTTTAAAAGTATCAGTGACACCTTACTTTCTGATCATGCCCTTACTATTCAAGTGCCATATGAGTCAGAGCAAGCAAATATTGCAAGTTGCACAATCTCTACCGCGCATGAAGCAGGGTGGACTTGGGATATTGGCCTAGCTAATCGAAGAGGTACGGGTTATGTGTATTCTTCTGCGCACACTAGCCATGATCGCGCTGAGCAGGTGTTACGCGATTATATTGGCCCACAAGCAGCACAACTTGATGCTCGTTTAATAAAGATGAATGTTGGTTATCGAGAAAAGTTTTGGCACAAAAACTGTTTTGCGATTGGCTTGTCAGCGGCTTTTGTAGAACCGCTAGAAGCCTCAGCAATTTTTCTCATTGAAGCGTCTGCTAATATGTTAACTGAGCTATTCCCACGTGATCGTCATTCGATGTTAGCCGTTGAGAAAAAAGTCAATAAGTCCTTTAAATTCAGATGGGATAAAACCATCGATTTTATAAAAATGCATTACTTTTTATCTAAAAGAACGGAGCCCTTTTGGCAAGATAATAAAGAGTTGAGTACTGTGCCTAACTCATTAATTGAGTCGTTAGAGTGCTGGCAGCATCAATTAGTGACTGGTTATGACTTTGATAATGTTTATGAGCCTTTTCCTTTAGACAGTTACCAGTATGTACTTTATGGCATGGGCTTTGAGCAAGCGTTAGCATTTAATAAAAGTGCTTACTCTATGAGTGGTTTGGCAAAGCAACAGTACGATAAAGTACAAGCAATCACACAACAAATACAAAAACAATTGCCTGAAAACAGAGTGTTATTGAATAAAATAAGTCAATATGGTTTTCAAAAAATATGATAACGGTCTAATGATCAAACAACAATATTTCACAAGAGATGGAGATAAAAATGGCGTCTATTAAAGCTATTAACAGTGGTTCTCATAGTAAAATTAAAATTAAAGATAATCCAAGTTACCTACAAAGCAAGGATAAGCACTTTGCTCCTGTTGTTGTGCAAGAGTTTATTAGTGCTAGTCAAGAGTTTCCAATAGTATTTATTAAAGATGCAGAAACGGGCCGATTCAATGTGGTTGTTTTACTGGGCCTTAAACCTCAAGAGAATTTATTTTTTGATGATAAAGCATGGCAAGGTAATTATATACCACGTGCATTAACACTGTATCCGTTCTTGATCCATCAAGAAGAAGGAAGCGAAAAAGCGTTATTATGTTTTGATGAAGACTCACCTTTAGTCAATGAAGTATCAGGTGAAGCGCTTTTTGATGAAAATGGAGTAGAAAATAAATGGTTAACCGCCAAAGGCGAAGCGGTTGTTGATTATGTTGAAAAGAGTGGCGTAACACAAAACTTTATAAAATTGTTATTAAGTAAAGAATTATTAGCACCACAAACATTGAATTTGAAGTTTGAGGGACAAGAAGAGTATACCTTAGGTGGCTTGTATGTCATTGATGAGAAGAAGCTTAATGACTTATCAGACAATGACTACATTGAGCTGAGAAAAACAGGCGCTTTACCTGCTATCTATGCTGCACTCATGTCGATGCAGCGCATTAACTATTTAGTGCGCAGACAATCAAAGAAGTAGACTGTTATAGAAGAGAGCAAGTTGGAGCGGGTATATTAGTTCCTACTTGCTCTCATGAATCTGCTAGCTAGTATCGGCCCCTTTTAGCTTGGTTTTAAATAAAACCCCGTTGTTATTAATTAAATCTCTTGTTTATTCCTTAAAAGCAAGTATAATGCGCGCCTCGATGAAGGGATGTTGTTTTTTTCGACAAAATCAACAATTGCACTAAAGTTTATAAGAAGTGCATTATTTATTGGTATCATTATTTAGAATGAACATTAAATAAACAAATCGAGAATGAGTGGGGGTTATACCGCCCAATAGACTTGCCCAGCTGAACATTTCGTTTCCAGCAGAAATATAGTGTGACAATACACTATGCGCTTTAAGTCTTCCTGGTGGTTTCCTCGTATGATGTACGCAGGTTTAAGACTTAGCAATTAAAAATTATTTATCAGTACACTTTCCACGATAGATCCTTTTGTGATCAAAATGTCGTTTGAAGGTGTTCTATTCTTTTGTGATTTTTTTGTGCTCTTCGTTAATACCTGCCTTGCGAAGATGAAATATAATTATGACTGAACAAAAAAATACTGATCAAAACAAAACTGAAGAAAAAAGCACTGCTATCGGTTTTGATACCTTAGGCTTACCTGCAGATTTATTAACGGCAATTACCTCAATTGGTTTTACTGCAGCTACTGATATCCAAGCACAAACTATCCCGCCGTTATTATCAGGTAAAGATGTTTTAGGTGAAGCACAAACCGGCACAGGTAAAACTGCTGCTTTTGGTTTACCTGCTTTGGCAAAAATTGATACATCAATTAGAAAGCCACAATTAATGGTGTTAGCACCAACACGTGAATTAGCGATGCAAGTTGCTGAAGCGATTGAATCTTTCGGTAAAAACATGAAAGGCTTACGTGTTGCTACTTTATATGGTGGCCAATCTTATGGTCCACAATTTCAACAGTTAGAGCGCGGTGCGCAAGTTGTTGTTGGTACGCCTGGTCGATTAATGGATCACTTACGCCGTAAGAGCCTAAAACTAGGCGATTTAAAAGTATGTGTTCTTGATGAAGCTGATGAAATGTTAAACATGGGCTTTTTAGAAGATATTCAGTGGATTTTGGATCACTTACCAAAAACTACACAAATGTGCTTGTTTTCTGCAACTATGCCGCCAGCCATTCGCAAAATTGCTAACCGTTTCTTAAAAGATCCAGAGCACATTAAAATTGCTGCAGTCAAAAAAGCAAAAGCGAATATTACTCAATACGCATGGAAAGTAACGGGCATTACTAAAATGACTGCGTTAGAGCGTATTGCTGAAATTGTTGATTATGATGCAATGATCATTTTTGTGCGCACACGTAACGATACTGTTGATGTAGCAGAAAAATTAGAGCGTGCTGGCTATCCAGCATTAGCGCTTAATGGTGACATGAACCAAGCACAACGTGAGCGTTGTATTGATCAAATGAAATCAGGTAAATCATCTATTTTGGTAGCTACTGATGTGGTTGCTCGTGGTTTAGATATTCCTCGCATTTCACTAGTTATCAACTATGATTTACCAGGTGATAATGAGGCGTATGTTCATCGTATTGGTCGTACCGGTCGTGCTGGTCGTGAAGGTATGTCAATTGCTTTTGCTCGTCCACGTGAAATGTACTCATTACGTCATTATGAGCGTTTAACATCTGGCACAGTGAATATGTATGAACTACCAAATATTCAAGAGCTTGGTAAAAAACGTATTGAACGTGCTCGAGATGAAATAGCATCAATTGTAGAATCAAAAGATTTAGCTAGCATGCGTGCAATTATTGAAACGATGGCTGAAGAGTCTGAACTTTCAATGGTTGATTTGGCTGCAGCATTGTTATTCCAAAAACAATTAAAGCAACCATTAGAGCCGAAAGAAGATCCTAAGCCGCGCCGTGATACACGTGAGCGTAATAGTAATGGTCGTGATCGCAATGATCGTAACGATCGCGGTAGAGATTCTCGTCGTGACTCTCGTGCTGATAGCCGAGGAGATAGAGGAGATAGAAATGGTCAACGTGGTTCACGTGATGAAAGACCACGTAAAGCTAAAGTAAATCGCAATGATGTTGATTGGCAGACGTACCGTTTAGAAGTGGGTAAAGAGCATGGTGCACGTCCTGGTGATATTGTTGGCGCTATTGCTAATGAAATATCTCTTGATAGTAGCTACATAGGCGCTATTAACTTGCATGACAAACACAGCTTTGTACAGTTACCAAAAGGTATCCCTGATGACTTGTTTAAGCAATTAAAAGGTGTACGTGTTCGTCGTCAACCGCTTGCTATTACTACATCAGATGAGCAGGTAGCTAGACAAGAAGCTCCTCGCCGTCGTAGTGAACGTCCACAACGTACTAACTAATTTGTAATCCTGTTATTTTATAAAGGCGCTTTTTAGCGCCTTTTATTTTGTCTGAAGAATAGTCCTGTCGGTTGTTTTAATTGGTTTTTATGTTGATTTTTATATAAATACCGTAACAAGTACCAATTAAATGTCATAGTAATTTAAAGTAAAACCCATTGAAATTACGTGGTATTGAAGATGCTAGTTTTGTTTTTGAAGAAACAGTAAAGCGGAGTGTTTTATAGGTTCAAGTAAATGAGTACATAGTTGCGAAGTGGTATTTTTCGCAACTATGTACTTTAATTATCTCTTCGATAGTAGTAATTGCCTCTAGTTACTGCTTACAGATACATTTAAATCTTTCAATATACCATCGTGTAAATTGTAAACTAAACCATGCACAGTGACATTTTGTTTGTTTTGCCAAGCATTTTGTAGCGTTGTGGTCTTGCAAACGTTAGCTACTTGCTCAATAACATTTAATTCACACATTAAATTTACTCGTTCTTTTTCATCGGTAACCTTATCCATAGTTTCTTTATGAAAACGATAAACATCTTCAATATGGTGCAGCCAATTATCAATTAAGCCATGGCTTTTATCATCTAGAGAAGCAATAATACCTCCGCAACCATAATGGCCACAGACAATAATATCTTCAACTTTTAGTACTTCAACAGCAAATTGAATTACCGACAGACAATTAAGATCGGTATAAATAACTTGGTTGGCAATATTACGATGAACAAACACTTCCCCCGGTAGCATACCAAGTAACTCGTTTGCTGGTACACGAGAGTCTGAGCAACCAATCCATAAATATTTAGGTGACTGTTGGTTTGACAGTGATTTAAAAAAATTAGGATCTTCTCGGTTTACTTTGTCAGCCCATTGTCGGTTTTTTTCAAATAAATGATCTATTGTGCTCATAAGTGTGAATAACTCGTTGCTATTAAAAGTCTATATGACATTTTATGTCAACGTTGGTAAGAGTAAAAGCAAAATATGGTATTACCAGTAGATTAAATCTTGGTATAATCATTTTAATCGCTGAGTGAGTAATAAGGGGTAATAATGGCTAATGCAGCAGCAATCCATATTTTAGTGAAAACAGAAAAGCAGGCACTTGAATTAAAAGAGAAATTAGCTAAAGGTGCGGACTTTGGACAACTAGCGAGAAAGTTTTCAATTTGTCCATCAAAGAAAAAAGGTGGTGACTTGGGGGAATTTCGTCGTGGGCAAATGGTTAAAGGGTTTGATGATGTAGCTTTTAAAAGAGAATTGTTAAAAGTACACGGGCCTATAAAAACAAAATTTGGTTACCACTTAATTAAAACGCTGTACCGTAACTAAAAATGTTTTATTGATATCCTCGTAATATATCCATGGAGGGTTGCAATATTGATGTTTAGGCTATTTAAAAACAACTAAAGCCATGGCTGTTTTTTCCTAATCTTCTTGTTCTTTTTCATCCAACTCTTTATTTCGCTTTTTAATATTTTCTAATTGCTCTGTCGTTAAATCAAACTTTCTTGCTGATTTTTTTAACAACAAAATACCGCCGATAATAATCCCTAGCGCTAAAGTAATTAATATTAATTCGCTTAATGACATAAATCCTCTGTTAACTTTGTTCAGTTGCAATAGCTTAATCTATTTTATATCACTTAAGTTGAGTAAATAGTGATGGAAAAATTAATTATTTACAGGTAACTTATTCTACCAGAATGGAAAGTCCTATACATAATAATAACAATTTTCGGAATTCGCTATGAATAAGCATTTAAGTACAAAGTTACTTTTGCCAATTATTGCCGTTGGCTTCATATTTATTTTTTCTCTTTTATTTGCTCCAGAAACTTTAAATAAATACAGTGTGTTAGCAATTGTAGCAGCTCTCGTAGTTACTCAAATAATATTTAGTTCGTTTTATTTTTCTCAGCAGTTAACAATGCGCATTGCTAATCTAAAAAGTTACCTTGATCTCGTTGTTAGTACAGATGAGGCTCCTTCAAAACAATTAATCGATAGCATTGATGATGATTTAGGCAAAATTACTAATGATTTAAGTGGCTTTATTATTGGCTTGGCTGATGTTCTTAGTGATATTCGTGCCGAGTCAGAAATCCTTAGCAAGGGATCGAACAAGTTATCAAGTCAAATGGGAGAATCGGTTAGTGCTATTGATGAATCAGTTGCTCAGGTAGAAAAAATGGCGCAGTCGATTGAAAGTGTAGCAAGTACCTCTGCATTATTATCTGATAATGCAGAACAGGTAAGTACCACAACAACGGTAGTCATGACTACTTTAGAGCAAAGCATTTCATCATCAAATACCAGTCAAAATACAATAGAATCTTTTGTCATGGAAGTTGAAACAATGGCAAATGATTTGAACTTATTACAAGAAGAAAGTGCCAGGATTGGCTCTGTGTTAGATGTTATTCGTAGTATTGCCGAGCAAACTAATTTACTCGCTTTAAATGCAGCCATTGAAGCCGCACGTGCTGGAGAACAGGGCCGAGGTTTTGCTGTCGTTGCAGATGAAGTAAGGGCGTTAGCTCACCGTACACAGGAAGCGACTGTTGAAATTCAGTCTATGGTTGAGGGTTTGCAGAGTAAAACGACTAGTGCAGTCGCAGCAGTGACTAGAGGTCAACGTTTGTCGCAAGATAGCTTATTGCAGTCAACAGATGTTGTTAGTGCCCTAGAGAAAATTGGTCAAGCATTTAAAGAAGTCGATAGCTTAACATCTCAAATAACGCAAGAAACACAAGAGCAACAAAGTGCGACCGCTTCAATAAATGATAATATGATGGCCGTAGTATCACTAAGCCGAGATATTAATGATGGGTTATCATCAGCGGCGCAACATGCACAGCAGCAGCAACAGACGTCAAAAGAAGTTGATGTTACCTTAAATCGTATTTGTGTTTAATTATGTATACCCGTTCCACTTGAATATGCTCGTTTCAGGAAGACTGAGCGATTCATGATCAAGGCACATTTTTTTATTAAGGGTTATTCCCTTAAAAATAAATGTAACGCTGAGTATGATTTGCTCAGCCTTCCTTAAAAGCGTTTCTAATTCCAGCTGAATCATGCATCTTCAAGTGGAACGGGTATATAAGTTGGGTATGATTAATTATTACCGTCTTGATTGCGCTGTTGCGCAAGTATTTGCAATTGTTTAGATTGCGCATGTAAGCTATTTCGTACCAGTATTTCTCGATCATCTTCGCGGATAAAGTGAAATATTACTTTATGTAAATAGGAATCTTCATCTTTTTGTATTTCAATAACTTCGCCGTAACAGAAAACCGCACAATTTTGATTGAGTAAAAAAATTTTCATTTCTAAGAACTGTGCTAGTTTAAATACTTTATTCGCGGTAAATAATAAGCCCCCACCACCGAATTTAATACCTTGGTATCTGTGCTCTTCGTCATCTTGTTGACTTAAAATGTAACCGATCAGTAAGTCGATTTTTGCTGATTGGTGATTCAAGAATTCAACTAGTTGTCCTGAAACACCAGATAGAGCCTGTAATGGACGTAGTGCCGATTGATCGATACTTTTCATATCACTTGCCATTTTAAAAGGCGTTGGCATATCAGTTAAAAACTGTTCGAAATTCGTCACATTAGCTAACTCAAGTGGTAAAATATTAATGCTAAAGTTATGTTCAATCGAAAAAAACTCGTGATATTTTTCTAGTTTTTGTTCAATTGTTTCGTTGTTTATTTTTGTCATGTTTGCTAATACTTAACTGGTTTAAAACTTTATACCAAGTGGGGTAATAAAATCTCATTGAATAACAACGTTATAGCAGAAATTACTATATTTAAATATCTTTTATTTATTTGTACAGAACAATAGCGTTAAATATTAAATGACTGTGTTATGCTAAACATCCTATATCAACACGAATTTTTCGTCACTTTTAGTCATAATATTCAATGTTTCAACCTGTTAGTCTGTTTATTGGTTTACGTTATAGTCGAAGTAAAAGCCGTGCAGGCTTTATCTCTTTTATTACTTTTTTCTCTACCGTTGGTATTTTGCTTGGGGTAACGTCATTGATCACTGTTGTTTCTGTGATGAATGGCTTTGAAGGTGAACTTAAAAAAAGAATTTTAGGTATCGTACCTCATGTCATTGTTACTTCAGAGCATAATGTTAAAGCGAGTTCTTTCAAAGAGTGGCCTGAACTTCGAGCGAAAATACTGCAGCAAAAACATATACAACATGTAAGCCCTTTTTTAAGTAGCGAAGCGCTTATTCAATCATCAGTGAATCTGCAAGGCGTATTAATGCTGGGTATTATTCCTGAATTTGAAGAACATAATATTATTAACCGTCATATGATATCTGGCTCTTTATCAAGTTTGTCAGAGCAAACGTATCGCATTGTTATTGGCCGTTCCTTAGCCAATAAATTAAAGGTATCGATGCAAGATACTGTCCGCTTAGTACTGCCGAATAAAACTATTTTCACCCCAATGGGCAGAGTCCCTGTGCAACGTAACTTTATTGTCAGCGGAATTTTTGATGTTGGTTCTCAAGCGGATGATGCGATGGTGTATGTGCACAGTAAATATGGTGCGAAATTATTACGCCGAAAAGGTGACGGTATAGATCAATTACGCCTTTACTTAGATGATGCTTTTAATGCTATGCAAGTAGTCGATTCGCTAACAACGACTATTCAACTGAATACACCTATTAACCCGCTAGCTTTTACTACATGGAATGATAGCCATGGTGCGCTTTTTTCTGCTGTTAATATGGAGAAAAAAATGATGTGGTTAATGCTGAGTTTAATTGTTGCGGTTGCTGCTTTTAATATTGTCTCGGCACTTGTTATGGTGGTGGTTGAAAAACAAGGAGAAATAGGTATTTTACAAACATTAGGGCTATCTAGAATTGGTATTGTTAAAATATTTATTACCCAAGGTATGGTGAATGGATTGTGGGGCGTTACTCTGGGAAGTTTTTTTGGGGTACTAATCGCTTTAAATCTTAATGAAATATTAGCAGCCTTAGGAGTTAATATTTTAGGTGCAGGTTACGCAGCACAATCGTTACCAGTGAAACTTGAAGTTAATAATGTTGTGGTAATTGTGTTGTCGGCATTGGCAATGAGTTTTGTTGCTACCTTATATCCTGCTTTTCAAGCATCAAAAACTCAACCAGCAGAGGTTCTTCGCAATGAGTAAGGCTTTACACTGTATTCAATTATCTAAGTCATATCAGCAAGGCGATATAGAAACCAAAGTATTAGATGGTTTAAATTTGACAGTTGAAAAGGGGGAGTTACTTGCTATTGTGGGTAGCTCAGGTTGTGGTAAAAGCACGTTTTTGCACCTAGCTGGCGCTTTAGATTTACCCTCCTCGGGTGAAGTGTTTATTAATGATGTTAATATTTTAACTTTATCAGATAAGCAAAGAGCGGCGTTTCGCAATCAGCATATTGGCTTTATTTATCAATTCCATCATTTAATGATGGAGTTTACAGCGCTTGAAAATGTCGCTATGCCTTTACTTATTCGCGGTGATAAACCTAAACAAGCTATCGCTGTGGCAACGGAAGTACTGGCACAGGTTGGCTTAGCTCACCGTGGCCATCACAGACCAAGTGAATTGTCAGGGGGAGAGCGACAACGTACTGCGATTGCCAGAGCATTGGTGACTAAACCGTCACTAATTTTAGCAGATGAACCGACTGGTAATCTAGACAGTGATACCGCAGAACAAATTTATCAATTGCTGCGTAGTTTAAATCAAAGTGTGCAAACAAGTTTTGTCATTGTTACTCATGATCTTTCTTTAGCTAAGCGCATGGACAGACAGCTGAAATTAGATCATGGAAAATTAATGCCCTTTGTAGAGAGTGACCAAGTTGCTTTTAATAAGTTGCAGTCTAACAAGTTAGAGCCAACAACAAATGTCTAATATGACTAGTTCCACAAATACAGCCAATAAAGAAAATGCTTCAGAATCAATATTTGCGCCATTAAGTGTTTTTTTAGCATTGCGTTATGTTCGTAGCCGTCATGGCCAGGGTTTCTCTACTTTTATATCGGCTTCTTCAACTATAGGTATCGCATTAGGTACTATGATATTGATTGTGGTATTAAGTGCCATGAATGGCTTTGAAAAAGCATTAGCGAATAAGCTTTTGTCTATAGTGCCTCATGCGGAATTAATATCAGTGAATACGCCCATCCCCAATTGGCCTGAGAGTATTAAGCAAATACAAAATACCCCTCAAGTTGTAGCCGCAGCGCCAGTGATAACTTTAACGGGCATGATGCAACATAAAACGCAGCTTAAAGCCTTAGAAATAAGAGGCGTTGATGTACATTTAGAAACCTTAGTATCAGAGATAGAAAGTTATATTGTTGAGGGCAGTTGGCAAGCGTTAAACAATGGTGATAATAATGAAAACATAGGGAATGGGATTATTATCGGTGCTGGAGTAGCCAAAAAATTATCGGTAAAACTTGGTGATAAAGTTCAAATTTTATTGCCTTCTAATAACGTTACAACGAACCCAAATGTATTCTCTGCACCAATAAACCGTTATGTAGAAATTGTCGGTATTTTTAAATTTGGTGGTGTTGTGGATGAAACTCTCGCTTATGTTTCATTAATACAAGCTGCAGACATTAAAAACTATAAGTCAGGTGAAACGCAGAGCATTCGTTTGAAGTTTGATGATGTTTTTGCAGCGCCAAATATTATTTCAGATATAGCTTATAAGTTTGACCATTATGTTTATATTAAGGATTGGACTCGTACCCAAGGGCATTTGTTTAACGATATACAAATGGTTCGTATGATAATGTTTATTGTTTTAGTGTTGGTTATTGCGGTAGCAAGTTTTAATATAGTTTCTACGTTAATTATGGCCGTTAATAATAAGAAAGGTGATATAGCTATCCTTAAAACTATGGGTGCAAGTTCTAAATTAATAATGTTAACTTTTATTTATCAAGGTTTAGTAAATGGGTTGTTAGGTAGTGTTATTGGTGGCTTTCTTGGTGTATTTCTAGCGTTGAATCTTGCTGATATTATTGTTTTCATGGAACATTTATTTTCTTTAACCTTGTTGTCGGCTGATGTGTACTTTATTGATCATATACCAAGTCATTTGCATATGCCTGATGTGTACATTACGGTAATAACCGCACTTATTATGTCATTGTTAGCTACTATTTATCCTGCTTGGCGGGCTACTAAGGTAGAACCTGCCCAAGTACTTGGGCAAATGTAGTTGTTAAATTTATAACTGGTTCGTTGTTAAATTTTAAGCAAAAAAAAGCCCACAAAATATTGTGGGCCAACTTAAATATCAAGTTGATAGAAGGAAGTCTTTTTCTGAGAGAAAGCTTCAAGAAACATGTCAAAAGGAAAAGATAGTAAATTCATTCACACAAAGTGCATACTAAAAAGTATCTATTCAAAAATCACCTGGTTAATGGTTTATCTAAAGGGAAAAAGATAAACATCACAGTAGCAAACTCAGCTAAACCAGAAAACAAGAGCAGTTTAGTTAAAGTCACAGTATTTGACAAACTAAAAAAAATACACCTAGACATTAGAAAAACTAATGTCAGGTTTTTTTAGTTGATTCTATCTTTTATGTGGCTAAAGCATACTAGACAAGGATGTGTAAGTGGTTTTTGTTTGTTTTAAATGATTAGTATTTGCGATATATAAATAAATTTTAGATTAGTTATATTGTTTTTTGTTAAGGTGAAGGCGTTTTTAGGTGTTTTATACAATTAACCTTTTACTATAAAAATGTAATTATTCATGAACTTCACCTTGTTTGTCTCCTAGGTTATCTATTATTATAGATTCACCTAAGCCTATTACCCTCAAAAGCTGTTTTAAATGCCTAACGCACGCCAAAATTATTCTTTAAGAGTTTATTATGAAGATACTGATGCGGGTGGGATTGTTTATTATGCCAACTATTTGAAGTTTTTTGAACGCGCTCGTACTGAGTGGCTTAGAGAACTAGGGATAAATCAGACAACATTTTTAGAACAAAAAATTGGTTTTGTGGTCAGAAGGGTTGAAATGGACAATCTTGCATCGGCAAAGTTAGATGATTTACTTAATGTTAACTCTACTATTATTACGCTAAAACGTGCTAGTTTAGTTTTTCATCAACAAATAACCAACCAAGTACAACAAGTTATATGTACTGCAACAGTACGGGTTGCTTGTGTTAATTTTCAAAGTGCTAAGCCTATGGCTATTCCAAAATCTATATTAGGAGCGTTTAAACGTGTCTGCTGAATTTTCAATTTTTGAACTTGTATTAGAAGCGAGTTTACTTGTTAAGTTTGTTATGTTGGTGTTACTCGGCTTTTCAGTTGCTTGTTGGGCTATGATTTTTCAGCGTAGACAAGCATTAAATTTAGCTAAACAGCAGTTGAAAGCATTTGAAGATAAGTTTTGGAGTGGTGCCGATTTAAGTAAACTATACAATGAAATATCCGCAAAAAATGAAACACAAGGTATTGAAAGCTTATTTATTGCAGGTTTTAAAGAGTTTGCTCGTTTACGTAAAAGCCATATAGACAACCCACAAACTATTGTTGATGCAACACATAGAGCAATGCGAGTTGCGCTATCACGCGAAGTCGACAGTTTAGAAGTTCATTTACCTTTTATGGCAACCGTTGGTTCTATTAGTCCTTATATCGGCTTATTTGGTACGGTTTGGGGAATTATGAATTCCTTTATTGGTTTAGGTTCAGTGCAACAAGCAACATTAGCAATGGTTGCTCCTGGTATTGCTGAGGCACTTATTGCTACCGCGATGGGACTATTTGCCGCTATTCCTGCTGTTATGGCATTTAACCGCTTCAGTCATAAAGTTGAAAAACTTGAAAATAGCTATGGCAACTTTATGGAAGAATTTGCCAGTATTTTGCAACGTCAAACCGCAATTGAACAACAAGATTAATTGAGGGAATAACGAATGTATCAAAGAGTTAGGCGTCGTAAAGTAGCCGAAATTAATGTTGTCCCGTATATTGATGTTATGTTGGTGTTATTGATCATTTTTATGGTGACAGCACCATTAATTACTCAAGGGGTAAAAGTTGATTTACCCCAAGCAGAAGCTGAGCCGTTAGATAAAGATACTAAGCCACCACTTGTTGCTTCAGTTGATGCGCAAGGTCGTTATTACATAACCTTAGGTTCTAATGATAAAGAACCATTATCCGCAGAAGAAGTTGCTATTTTAGTTAAAGCACATTTAGCGGTGAACCCTGATACACCTGTTGTAGTTAATGGCGATGGCGCTGTTTCATATAATGCTGTTATTCAGTTAATGGTGCTATTACAAGATGTTGCAGGTGTACCTTCGGTAGGCTTGATGACAGACCCTGTGGAGAATTAAGGTGGACAAGAAGTTCCTTAATGCACTGGTTATCAGTGTTGTTTTGCATGTTGCGTTGGTTGCAGTATTATTTATTGGCGATTTTACAACTGTAGCAAAACCGAAAAAAAATATGCCAGTGGCTCAAGAAGTAAAGCCTATCCAGGCCACCGTAATTGATTCAGCTAAATTGCAAGAAGCGATTAATAAAATTAAAAAGCAAAAAGCTGATGACACAGCAGCCGAAAGAAAACGCATTCAAGACATTGAAAAACGTGCGAAGGATGCAAAAAAACGTCGCACTAAAGAAGAAGCACGTATTAAAAAATTAGAAAAACAGCGTAAGAAAAAAGAACAAGAGAAAAAACGTTCTGATAAAGCAGCAAAAGAGTCTGCGGCAAAAGCGGCAAAAGCTGACAAAATAAGAAAACAAAAAGAACAAGAAAAGCAAAAAGCTGAAGACGCGGCAGCGCAAGCGCGTACTAAACGACTTAGAGCAGAAGCTGCTGCCAAAAAAGCAGATGATTTACGTAAAAAGCAAATTGCTGAACGTAAACGTCAAGAAAAAGCAGCAGCAGACCAAGCGGTACGTGAGCAACAACTAGCCGATCAAATGGCAGCAGAAATGGCCACGCGAAATAAAGCACGCAAGCAACAAATGATGTCAGAAATCCAGCGCTATGCAGCATTGATCACGAGTGTTATAGACCAAAATATGATTAATGACCGCAGTACTATGGAAGGAAAGTCTTGTAAATTATTGATAAGTCTTGCACCATCAGGCTTTGTAACTCAAGCAAGAGTTGTTAGTGGCGATGCTGTGGTGTGTGAAGCTGCGAAAAGAGCTGTTTATAAAGCGGGAACATTACCAGTATCGAAAGATCCAGAAGTGTTCAACGAAATGCGCAACATTGATGTTATCGTAGTACCTGAGTTTTAAATGGATAAACTTAATAACCCTTAATAATTAACTATTATAGCCGCTCCACTTGAAGATGCTCGTTTCAGAAAGTCTGAGCGGTTATAAACTGATTTAGAAGTGAACAATGAAAATTAAATTACTCCTTGGACTTTTCATCTCCCTACTTTCCACCTCAGCGATGGCGACACTTGAAATCGTGATAACGGGTGGCATAGATAGTGCTCGCCCTATTGCTGTAGTTCCTTTTCAATGGCAGGGTAACGGCCAGTTACCTGAGCAGATTTCTAAAGTTATTAGTGATGATTTATTAAGAAGTGGTAAGTTTAGTCCTATTAACAAAGACAAATTTCCACAAGTACCTACGTCAGCGATAAACATTGATTATAGTGCATGGGCCAGCATTGGCGCAGAAGCTATTCTTATTGGCACTATTCAAGAAAAAACGTTGGGGCAGTATCAAGTTAGTTATCAATTGGTTGATGTTATTCGTGGTCAAATAACCGGTGGGCAAGCATCTATGCTCAGTAATGGTGAATTGATTAGGACAGAAGATCATATTCTTAGCCAAAGCAGTGCTCAAATTAACAGTGAACAATTTCGCCGTTATGCTCACACCATAAGTAATGCTGTTTACGAATCATTAACGGGCAGTAAAGGTGCTTTTTTAACTCAGATTGCTTATGTTATTGTTCGTGATCAAGGGAAGTATCCGTATCAACTAGCGTTTGCTGATTATGATGGTTTCAATGAACAAGTATTATTAAGCTCTAATGAACCATTAATGTCACCGACATGGCATCCTGACGGTGAACAATTAGCTTACGTTTCTTTTGAAAATCGCCAAGCACAAATTCATACTATGAATATATATACTGGTCAGCGTCAATTAATCAGTTCATTTAATGGTATAAACAGTGCTCCTCGCTTTTCACCAGACGGCAAAAAAATAGTGATGGTTTTATCTAAAGATGGTAATCCTGATCTTTATGTTATGACCTTAGCAAACAAGAAATTACGTCGAGTAACACGTAATCGAGCTATCGACACTGAGCCAAGTTGGTTACCGGATGGAAATTCTTTAGTATTTAGTTCAGAACGGGGTGGTAAACCGCAGCTTTATCGCGTAAGTTTAGTCGACGGTAAAGTAAGACGATTAACATTTAATGGTGAAGTGAACCTTGGTGGCTCAGTTACCCCTGACGGTAAACAATTAATCATGGTTAATAGAACACGTGGACAGTATCGTTTAGCTAAGCAGGAATTAGACTCCGGTTTGTTTCAGGTATTAACTAAAACTCGTTTAGATGAATCACCGAGTGTTTCACCTAATGGGGGTATGATCATATATAGTACTTTGCACAATAACAGGCAGGTATTAGGTTTAGTTTCGGTGGATGGTCGGTTTAAGGCTCGTTTACCGGCACTGGATGGACAAGTGAAGTCTCCTGCTTGGTCACCATTTTTGTAAGTTATACCCAAACGACCTTGAAAGGTAATATTACATCTTGAGGTGGTTTCGGTATATATAATAACAACTGAAAATAACTTTAAAATTATAATTTTGTAAAAATAAGGAAAATAACATGCGCTTAAATAAAACAATTAAGAATGTCGTAATCGCTTTACCTCTTTTAGCTTTAGCAGCTTGTAGCTCTAATGATAGCAGTGATGAACTAAGTAATACTGATACCAATGCTAACACTGAAGTAACACAACAAGTTACCGAAGATAGCGTACAGGTAACGGCTGCAAAACGTGCTGCTGCAATTGAAGAACAAAAACGTCAAGAATTAGCTCAATTACGTTCAGAACATATTATTTATTTTGATTTCGATGTTTCAAATGTTAGTGAGCAATTTGCTCGTGTTTTAGATGCACATGCGAAATTTTTAAATGCAAATACAGATGTTAAAGTATTAGTTGAAGGTCATGCTGATGAACGTGGTACGCCAGAGTACAATATCGCATTAGGCGAACGTCGTGCTAAAGCAGTTGTTACTTATTTAGAGAACATGGGTGTAATGTCAGGTCAATTATCTGTAGTTAGCTACGGTGAAGAAAAGCCAATGGTTAAAGATCGCTCTGAAAACGCTTTCTCTAAAAACCGTCGTGCGGTACTTGTTTACTAAAAATCATTTATTACAAATGCATTTATTAACGTCGGAAAAATAAATGAAACAAAACTTTTTAAAGCAAACAGCTTTATTTAGCTTGATGCTAACTGCTAGTACTTCGATTGTACTAGCAGCACAAGCACCAGTAATTGATATCAACTCAACAGCGAATGCTGGCCAAGGAACGAGTTCAACGTCACTTGCAGAGCAACTAGCCAATATTGAGCGTAAGTTAGACTCTCGTAATCGTTCACAGGTTAATATTCAGCGACAACTTGATGACTTACAGACGCAAGTTAATGACCTTCGTGGCGTTACAGAGCTCCATACTCATCAGCTATCACAAGTACTAGAACGTCAGCGGGAATTGTATCAAGAGCTTGATAGGCGTGTTAGTGAGGCATTGAAGCCAGTAGCGAAAGCTCCTAGCGCTATTGCTATTGACTCTACAACTGTACCTAAAACTTACAGTGATAATTTAACTGAAAATGAAGCTTATGATAAAGCACTTAACTTAGTTCTTAAAGATAAGCGCTATGAACAAGCTATTCCTGAATTTCGTCACTTTAATAAAACTTACCCACAATCAACCTATGCACCTAATGCTCATTACTGGTTAGGACAGTTGTTATTTAATAAAGGTAATTTGAGTGAAGCAGGGCAAGAGTTTACGATTGTTGTTGACCAATTTAAAGACTCTACTAAAAGGCCTGATGCGTTGTTAAAGCTCGCAATGGTAGCGCAGCAACAAAAAAATGCAGTTAAAGCAGTAAAATTATACCGCCAATTATTGAGTGAATATCCAAATTCAACTTCTGCACAATTGGCTAGACCGCGTTTAGAAAGTTTAAATAAATAAAAACGAAATCATATTGCTGACAAAAGTAGCGCTTTGCTGAGTTTTTAGGCATATAAAAAAATAATAGTTAAAAAGTGAAATTTGTTGTTGCACTAAATTTTATTATGAGTATTATATGCGGCGCGTTGAGGCACCAACCTTAACGCAATGTCGGCCGTTAGCTCAGTTGGTAGAGCAGTTGGCTTTTAACCAATTTGTCGAAGGTTCAAATCCTTCACGGCCGACCACTTTAAAGTTTCAAAATTCGAGTGGCGAGTTTTAAAATGGATTAACTCTGCTAGAGAGTATAAAAACATAGCTTGGGATTTATTCCAATAAAACAATATGTCGGCCGTTAGCTCAGTTGGTAGAGCAGTTGGCTTTTAACCAATTTGTCGAAGGTTCAAATCCTTCACGGCCGACCACTTATAACACTTTATTGTTCAAGTATTGAATGTGAAGTGAATAACTCTTCTACTTGAGTATAAACTGTAGGTTGGAATCTATTCCAATAGAAAAATATGTCGGCCGTTAGCTCAGTTGGTAGAGCAGTTGGCTTTTAACCAATTTGTCGAAGGTTCAAATCCTTCACGGCCGACCACTTTCTATATGCATGCTCATCAGTAATATCCTAAGCCAAGTTTATCTTGAAGGTTTATCTTTCACGGCTGACCAATTTAAAAGCTTTAATATTCAAGTGTTGAATGTGAAGTGAATAACTCTTCTACTCGAGTATAAAGTGTAGATTGGAGTTTAATCCAATATAACATTATGTCGGCCGTTAGCTCAGTTGGTAGAGCAGTTGGCTTTTAACCAATTTGTCGAAGGTTCAAATCCTTCACGGCCGACCACTTTCTCTATTTTCAATATCCAACAATACTCCAAGCCAAGGCTTTTAACCATTAAGCCAAAGTTATCTCGAAGAATTAAATCGGTCACTTATCGTTTATCTGACATACATAGTCAAAAAGCTTTAATTCAAACTTCACCCTTAAAATTATATATCTCCTATTAACCCAACGAACCCAATGTCGAGTTTCGCTTAATACTACACATTCTTTGTGCTTTCCCTTATAATTGCCGCGTTTCTCAACGTAAGCAAAAATAGAGAGTAAGAATGAGCCAATCTAATGCCGCTGTCGATTTTGATTTTCAATATCCAGCCAAACCAGCACTATTAAATATTAATGATAAAGCGCAATACATCGCAAAAATTAAATCTTTATTGATTGAAAAAAATGCCGTGTTAGTTGCTCATTATTATACTGACCCAGAAATCCAAGCGTTGGCTGAAGAAACGGGTGGTTGTGTTGCAGACTCTTTGGAAATGGCGCGTTTTGGTAATCAACATCCCGCACAAACACTTATTGTTGCTGGTGTAAAATTCATGGGTGAAACCGCTAAAATCTTAACGCCAGAAAAAACCGTCTTAATGCCTGAACTAGAAGCTACTTGTTCATTAGATTTAGGTTGTCCAATTGAAGAGTTTTCTGCTTTTTGTGATCAGCATCCTGACCATACGGTTGTGGTTTATGCTAATACTTCTGCCGCGGTTAAAGCGCGTGCAGATTGGGTTGTTACCTCAAGTATCGCTCTAGAAATTGTAGAGATGCTTGAAAGTGAAGGTAAACCTATTTTATGGGGACCAGACCGTCATCTTGGCGCATACATTGAAAAAATGACGGGTGCTAAAATGTTAATGTGGCAGGGGGCATGTATTGTACATGATGAATTTAAATCGAAAGCATTGCATGATTTAAAAATTCAGTACCCTGATGCCGGCGTGTTGGTTCACCCTGAATCACCAGCCAATGTTGTAGAGATGGCTGATGCAGTTGGCTCAACCAGCCAACTAATTAAAGCCAGTAAAGAAATGCCAAATCAGCACTTTATTGTTGCTACTGATAAAGGTATTTTTTACAAAATGGAGCAAGCTAACCCAACTAAGACTTTTGTAGCTGCACCTACTGGCGGAAATGGCGCTACTTGTCGAAGTTGTGCTAATTGTCCTTGGATGGCAATGAATGGCTTAAAGTCAATTTCAGAAGCGTTAGAAAATCCATTAGGTAAAGAGATCACCGTTGATGTAGATTTGGCTGAAAAAGCCTTAATACCTTTACATCGCATGCTCAACTTTGCGGCAGATAATCAACTTAAAGTTAAAGGTAATGCTTAGATATTTGCATATTGAATGGTGTTTAATCAATAACGTAATTTTTATCTGTTTATCCCTGATTTATACTTGCGTGTTAAAAGCTTTTTAACTACCATAGCGCAACTTTGAAACTAAAGTTATACGGTGAGCTGGCCGAGTGGCTGAAGGCGCACGCCTGGAAAGCGTGTAAAGGTTTATCCCTTTCGAGAGTTCGAATCTCTCGCTCACCGCCATATATTTGTTGAGATAAGAAAAACGCTTATTTCAATTAAAAAAGTGTGACCGCATTGTGGTCGCACTTTTTTTTTGACAAATTATTGATATAAGTTCAGTCCTATAATATTTTGTATCCTTATACCAATTACACTAATTAAGTGATCATTTTCAAATGGCTTAAATATCCAATAACATTGTTGCTTTCAATCCCAATAGCAAGCTATTACTCAATCAAGCGCCTTGTTTAGAAACGTTTTATGCGGCGTTATTGATTTTGACAAGGGAATAACCAATCTCAACAATCAATGCCTTGCTTAAAGACGTTTCTAATTCTAGCCAAATCATGCATCTTCAAGTGGATCGGGTATACAACTCTTACATTGAAATGGTACTTCCATATATTTAGCTTACTAAGGATTAACAAGAACAATGCTTTAATCATATTTGCGAATTAGATTACAGGTAATACAAGCGATAAAAACAGGCCAAAAGTACTAATAATAAGCAGGAATGAAGTATTTTAGCTCGTATTGTTTTATTTTTAATCGAACAACGGTGAAATTGAAAATAAAGCTTGATCCCTGCAGTTAGATCTATACAATGCGCTCCAGTTCCAAGGGGTTCAGCCAAAAAGCTTAACCAACTGGACGTTTTGATAAGTTAACTCAACCCTTTTGAAGGGA
>Ga0209292_1000182_pt1 | contig 89682 bp, 66 predicted proteins | sample GOMGulsemesocosm_2_FD_184634 | JGI IMG/M metagenome (GOLD analysis project Ga0209292, IMG submission 184634) | Methane-oxidizing microbial communities from mesocosms in the Gulf of Mexico - GOM9C Gulf of Mexico (SPAdes) (version 2) | ecosystem: Environmental > Aquatic > Marine > Cold seeps... | reverse complement strand
GCATCAGCTTCTAATGCCATAATAAAAGCCATTGAATTGACGTTACTCATATCGAATAAATCTTTATTGATAGTAAAGTTAAGCTCGCTAGCAATCTTTCCTTCATCTGTAACAATACTTAAATCAGTGACTTTTAAGCTTGGATTCTTAGCAAGTACCTTTTCAGCTACCGCAGATAATGCTTGTAAAATTTCTTCTGAACTATTTGATTCTAAAGCATTAACTGGCATGCTAGCCATCGTAGTGTTTAATTCTTGCAGGGCATGAATGTCAATATTAGCTAACACAATATCTAAATTTGGTTTTTCAAAATACTGGCCTGAAGCACTAATACTCTTCGCATAATAACTCAACGTTAATGCCAATAAATCATTGTCTAATGAAACGGCTGTAGTGAGTCCTGCATCAGCCAAAGAAAAAACATGACTAGCCTGACTATACATATCCATTTTTTCTACCGTAAAACTCGCATCACCAGTTAAGATTGCGGTACCTTGTAAGTAATCGCCACTAACTACCTTTTGCTCCGTTGACATAACAACCTTACCAAGAACAAAGCGCTCGCCTAACTCTTCAAATTCAAGACCACCCCATGAAAATTGTCCTGCAATACGAGCATTATCGGTTAAGGTAAATTGAGCTGAGGCAGGTGCCGATACCAGTGTAGTTTCCTCATCTTGATAGCTCATTTCATCCGTTTTAATAAAACTGGTTACATCTTTATTGAAACTGAGCAAAGCGCCAAGGTGAATTTTTTCGTTAATAAGCTTAATGATTTCTTCATCAACTTCTACAGCAGAAAGTTTAAATTTTACCGCGGAATAACCTAAACCTAAATGCCAACCTTGTGAGGTAATAATTATCGGCCCGAATGTCAGCTCTTCCTCTAACAATAGCGTTATATCAGCTAAACCAGCTTCTTCAAGTGAAAGGGTTAATTCTGATGTCACATCAGCGCCAAACCAACCTGCGTGATATTGACTAGTGGTTAAGCTAATACCATCCATTTCATTAAGCTTTACCAGTACATTTTCGCGGTCTTTCTCAACCATAGAGCCAATAAATTTTGGTGCCACAAGTAAACTTGCGAGCATTAAACCTACGATAATAGATAGATTTCTCATTTTTAAAATTCCCTTTTTTATAAATAATTTCATTAACTCTTAATAAAATTGATATTTCCTTAGATTAGATTGAGCGTTGGCGTACCATTTCAAACAAACAAATGCCTGTTGCCACTGATACATTTAAACTTGAAACAGTTCCTGCCATAGGAAGCTTGACCAACTGATCACAATTTTCACGAGTTAATCGACGCATGCCTCTTCCTTCTGCGCCCATAACAAGTGCCATCGGCCCACCTAATTTAACATCATACAAACAAGTATCGGTCTCACCGGCAGTTCCAACAATCCATACGCCTTGCTTTTGAAGCTGTTTCATTGTTCTTGATAGATTAGTCACTTGCACTAAAGGAACACTTTCAACTGCTCCTACAGCCACTTTACGCACAGTAGGCGTAATTTGTGCTGCATTATCTTTTGGCACTATGATGGCTTGTACACCCGCTGCATCAGCGTTACGTAAACAAGCACCTAGATTATGAGGATCAGTAACACCATCTAAAATAAGAAAAAATGCTGGGTTGCCTTTTTTCTCTGCGGCAAGAATGATGTCATCGATATCATTTTCTGTATAACTTTTCCCTGGTCTTACGCGGGCAATTACGCCTTGGTGTTGCTCACCTTCACTTTTTTCATCAAGCGCTTTACGACTCGCCAATTGTGTCCCGATACCGTATTTTCTTGATAAATTAATGATTGGCATTATGCGGTCATCTTCACGACCTTTTAATAACCATATTTCAATAAAACGCTCAGGTGCTGCGTCCATTAAGGCATTAACTGCGTGAATACCAAAAACTAACTCTTCATTTTTCGCCATGATCTTTCTCTATTTTATATGAACAACAGGCTGACAAGCCTTGTATATAGCCAAGCTACTTGAAGTTGAATCTTCACATCTCTTAGCTATAATTATTATTTAAGTACTGTCTTTCGAACTTTTTCGTGCATTTTTACCCGGGCGTTTTTTACGTGCACTGCGCTTTTTCGCTTTACTCTTTTCTTTTGGCTTCTCTTTAGAACCACCTTTGGATTTACTTTTAGGTTTGTCTTTTTTAGCTGTCGCTGCTTGAGTTCCAGTTTTAGCTTCTGACTTACCCTCAGCTGATTTTGACGTTGAGCGTCTTGCGCTTGTGCCTTTTGATTTTCCTTTAGGTTTGCCTTTAGATTTCCCTTGGTTTTCTTCTACTTCAACGCCTTCAAGTCGTAAATCTATTTTCTTTTCATCAAGGTTTACTGCAGCAACTTGAACCCGAATTTCATCTCCAACACGATATTTCTTGCCACTACTCTCTCCGGTAAGACACATACGAACATCATCAAAATGATAAAAGTCACGGCCAAGAGATGTGATATGAACTAAACCTTCAATATGCAAATCTTGTAGGCGAACAAACATGCCAAAATTAGTGACTGTTGAAATTACACCAGTGAAATTATCACCAACATGATCCTGCATAAACTCACACTTGAGCCAATCAGAAACATCACGAGTTGCTTCATCTGCACGTCGCTCTGTCATTGAACAGTGCTCGCCTAATTCAACAACTTCTTGTAAAGCATAATCATAGCTACCTTCATTGGCATCATTGCTAGCTTCTTTTTCGAGAATAGCTTTAATCACCCGATGCACCACTAAATCAGGATAGCGACGAATAGGTGAAGTGAAATGACTGTATGAAGGAAGTGCTAAACCAAAATGACCTTCATTGTCACTTTGATAGACCGCTTGACGCATTGAGCGTAATAACATGGTTTGAATCAGTTCTTGATCAGGACGACCTGCTACTCGGGCTAGGATATCACCATAATCTCTTGGCTCTGGCTCTTCTTTCGATGGCAATGACAAACCAAGTTCATTTAAATAGGTGACAAAATTGCGGTACTTATCTTCATTTGGTTTTTCATGAACACGGAACAGTCCTGGTTTTTCATGTTTTTCAATAAATTTAGCTGTCGCGACATTGGCCAAAATCATACATTCTTCAATGATTTTATGGGCATCATTACGAATGAGTGGTACAACACCGGAGATCTTCTTATTTTCATTAAAAAGAAAAATAGATTCTTGCGTTTCAAATGCGATAGCGCCACGTTTAAGACGAGCGTCAGTTAATGCATGATACATTTGTTCAAGATTTTTTAAATCTGGCACCAAAGGTTGATATTCTTGACAAAGCGCTTCATCTCCATCAAGAATGGCAGCCACTTTAGTGTAAGTAAAGCGAGCATGAGAACGCATTACTGCTGGATAAAACTTGCTACCCGTTAGTTTACCTTTCGCACTAACCGTCATTTCACAGACCATACATAGGCGATCTACATCTGGGTTTAATGAACACAGGCCGTTAGAAAGTTTCTCTGGCAGCATAGGAATAACTTGGCTTGGAAAGTACACAGAGTTACCACGAGATATAGCTTCATCATCTAAGGCTGTACCGTGTTGAACATAATAGCTCACATCTGCAATGGCAACCCATAAGCGCCAACCGCCTGATTTTTTTGGTTCACAATAAACAGCATCATCAAAATCTCGTGCATCATCACCATCAATAGTAACCAATGGTAGGTCGCGTAAATCTTTACGTGGTAACTTAGCTGACTCTTCAACTTCATCAGCAATACCAGCTACTTCAGCTTGTACTGCATGAGAAAATTGATGCGGTAAATCATGGGCGCGTAAGGCTATTTCAATTTCCATCCCAGGCGCTAGGTGATCACCTAAAACTTCAATAACCTTACCGATGGCGTGAGAACGCTTAGTAGGTCTTTGTACTAATTCAACTACCACCATTTGGCCATGACGAGCACCCATTTTTGTTTGTGGGTCGATCAGTACTTCTTGCTTAATTTTACTGTCTTCTGAAACCACAGAACAAACATGGTGGTCTACATATAATCGACCAACGATAGGGGCTTTTCTCGGTTCAATCACTTCAATTATTTTGACTTCTTTACGGCCTTTACGATCAGTACGGTCAACCAAAATAGCTTGTACTATATCTCCATGAAAAACACGCTGCATTTCATGTGCTGAGATATAAAAATCTTTGCCTCTTTTATCGGTAATCGATGAATCATCAGGAGAAAAGAAGCCAAAACCGTCACGGTGACCAATAACTTTGCCGGTAAGCAGGCTATTTTTTTCCGGTAAGGCATATTGTTTGAATTTATTAAATATTAACTGACCGCTATTTTCCATGGCACGTAAACGACGTTTCAAACCAATAAGCTGATATTCTTCATCATACTTAAGTGTTTTGACCATTGTTTTAAAAGTTGGTGGTGGCGAGCATTTTTCGATGATTGATAGCAATAATTCGCGTGAGGCGACTGGCTTCTCATATTTTTTGGCTTCGCGTTTAGCGTGTGGATCGTTATAGGTCACTATAATGGGTCAGTATTTAAGGAAAACTACTTGCCAGTATATCATAAACTTGCTATTTACTGCGCTAAGGCGAGCTCTTAATTTGTATAACTACTTCTTTTCGCTTGCTCTATTACTTTACTTGGCATCTTACTAGCCAAGTCAGAAAGTAAATCACTGATTTTTTTATGTATTACTCTATCTTCAGTTAAAGAGTGATGTAATTGAGAATACAGTGCGGGATAATCCAATGGACTGCCATAACCTTGCTCATAAATATCCGCTAGTCGCATTTGCGCTGGTAAATTGTTTAAACTTGCCGCTGTTTTTAAATAAACAATGGCGCGATCAATATCTATTTGCATAAACTTACCAATATGATAATAACGCCCTAGCTGCTCTAGTCCTTCAGCTAACCCCTGATCGGCAGCTAAATGCATGTAATGTAAACCTAATGCAACGTCTTTTTTAACACAAACACCGTACGCTAACATATCACCCCATAAATATTGATATGAGGGCATATTAGCTTTATTGGCACGCGCTTCGATATCCTGCACTAACTGGCATTCATCAAGAACTACTTGGCTTAAATGCTTGTTATCCTTAATCAGATCAAGCAATTGATTATCTGTGTAAATCTGCACAGCTTGCAAGTTTTGCTTTAGAGCGAATGCTGAAGAGCTAGCAAATAAAAAAATAATAAATAAAGATAAAATACGCATAACAATCCTAACTTGGCTAAATCAGCTGACTCTTTTGTATCGGCAATCAAACTGCATTGATGAGCTTTATTTAAAAATGATGTATATTTTAAAGCAATTTTAACGCCAACATATAATTTTAAAGCTATAATAAAATTGAATTATAGTTTCATTATAGCTATTATTTTTAGTGCATACTCACTAAAGTAAGTAATTTACATTTTCATTACTTTAATGAAATATTCCCCCCTAATAATGGCGTTTTTTCATGCTAATTGAAAAAGATATTTCAGAGTTAACTATTGGCCACTATGTGGTAAAGATCACTCTTCAAGAGGGTAATTTCTCTTTAACGAAATCTGGCAACATAAAAAGTAAAGCGGTTATTGATCACCTCAAGAGCAAGAGTGTTTACCGTGTTTTAATTGACGATAGTAAAACACTAATAACCCCCAACAAAGCAGAGAACCTTGACTCTATTGACACCTCATCTGTTACCCGAGAAAACCTTAAGCAAGCGAAAGCAATTTTTGACCAGTCTAAGTCTATTCAAAAAAAACTATTCAGTGATGCACTCAGTGGTAGTAGTTTAGATTTATCACCCGTTGTTGAAGTAACTAATAAATCTATTGATGCAATATTTAACAGCCCAGACTCACTTGCCTGTATGTTAAACATTCGAGAGAAAGATGAGTATTTACTAGAACACTCTGTCGCAGTATCTGTTTATATCACCATTTTTTCGCGTTACTTGGGTTTAAAAAGAGATATTATTGAGCAACTCTCTATTGGCGCATTTCTTCATGATATTGGTAAAATAAAAATACCTGATAAAATCCTTAATAAACCAGGTAAATTAACTGATGATGAATTTACCATCATGAAAACACATGCGAACCATTCAATAAAAATCATTACACAAACACCGGGAATTAGTCCACTTAGTCTTGAAGTCGCAGCCTTACACCATGAAAAACTCAATGGCAGTGGTTATCCTTTTCAATTAAAAGCAGAAGATATCAACCAATATGGCCGAATGATTGCCATTTGTGATATTTTTGACGCTTTAACAGCCACCCGTGTTTATAAAGAAGGTTTTGCTCATGGTAAAGCTTTTGCTATTTTACGAGAATTGGCTAAACAGGAACAGCTTGACTCCCTGTTGGTTGATCAATTTATTAAATGTGTTGGTGTATTTCCCGTTGGCTCTTTAGTACAGCTAAAATCAAATAAGTTAGCATTAGTCAAAGTTCGTAATGATAAAGATCCAACAAACCCACAAGTTCATTCTTTTTATAACGTACAACTAAGCCAGTTTCACAACAAACAAGAAATTGACTTATCATCCAGTGAAGATTCCATCGTAAAAGGGGTTAGAGCGGAAGAGTTTGATCTTGATATGAATACCATTGTTGAAATGTTGTTGATGGAGGGCTAGTAAATACTGTCTTCTTTTTTATGAACTGCTCTTTAGCTTACACAGAGTAACAAACGTTACGTTTTACCCATCAACAATTAACTTTGATCCCCTAGCTATATTTAGGTAAAAACATAACTCAGTGAGAATAAAACCCCATTAAGTTATGTATTATACCAATGTCTCTACGCTTTGAAATGACACGAAATAAACACTTAAGCAGCACTACTCACTTGTTTAATCTGTTTAATTTGGTCAGCGTCTTTTTGTAAAGTAATTATCTCTCTTGCCTCTCGGTATTCTTTGCGCTTATCTCTTAATACGAGTAGACACGGTGTTAACACTAAGGTTAATACCGTAGCAAAAGCTAAGCCACCCGCAATAGCAGTTGCTAGTTGTGTCCACCACTGTGTTGATGGTGCACCAAAGACAATTGTGCGTTCAAAGAAATCTAAGTTAACCTGCAATACCATAGGCAATAAGCCCAAGATGGTAGTTATTGTAGTTAACATAACAGGTCGCAAACGCTGTGCACCTGTTCGCAATATCGCATCAACGACTCGGTAACCTTCTTTACGTAAAACATTGTAGGTATCAATCAGTACTATATTGTTATTCACCACAATTCCCGCTAACGAGATGACACCAATACCGCCCATAACAATACCAAACGGTTTTTGCACCAGTAACAATGCTAAAAATACGCCGACGGTTGAGAATATTACCGCACTTAAAATCAATAGTGCCTGATAAAAGCTATTAAATTGGGTCACTAAAATCATTGCCATAACAAAGAGCGCGATGGCAAAAGCATTAACTAAGAAGGCTTGTGACTCTTGCTGATCTTCATTTTGACCTTTGACATCAATATCAACGGAAGGGTGTAAACCCAGTGTAGGTAACTTCTCTTTCAGCAAAGGTAACTCATTCAACAACTGAGCACCGGCAATTAAGTTCGCTTGTACTGTCACTACTCGCTTAGCATCAACCCGACGAATGGTATCAACCTTAGGTGCTGGTTTACGTTCAACAAAACTACCAACCGGCACTAGACCTGATGATGTTTTTAAACGTAATGAATCTAATCGACCTATATTTCGTTTATCTTCAGGAAAGCGAACACGAATATCGAGTTCGTCATCAACATCGTCTGGACGATATTCCCCCAACTTTAAGCCATTAGTAACCATTTGCACACTAGAGCCAACTAATGCGGCATCAGCGCCGTAAGTAGCGGCTTTATTCCGGTCTATAATAAGCTGCCATTCTATGCCTGGTTTAGCGCCAGTATCTTCAATATCGGTAAATTTCCCCGTAGCTTGTAATGCATCACGAATTATTTTTACCGATCTATTCAGCTCTTCTGGAAAACGTGAACTTAGTTCAAGTTTAAGATCTTTACCGCTTTGTGGACCATTTTCATTTTTACGTACTTCAATTTCTACCCCAGCTAAATCATCGGTTAGCTCATGAATATTAGCAACGATGTCATCCGCAGAACGCCTTATTTGCCAATCAACAAAGTTTAATTTAAAGGTACCTATTTGGTTATTACCACCCGTTCGAGTATATAAGGTTTCAATCTCTTCTAGCGGTAAGATGCGCTCTTCTATAGAACGCATGATTACATCTTTTTCTTTAACTGATAAATCGCCATGCGAACGTACTACCATAGTGGCACTTTGTGGTTCCACCTCAGGGAAAAAGCTTACACCAAGACCTGAAGCGCCATACAGCCACATAACCACAAATGATATAGCGAAGGTAGCTGCAACTATTTTCCAAGGATGTTTAATGGCCGTTGTTAACACACGAATATAATTACCGGTAAAGCCCGACAGCTTATTAAAATCTCCCGCTTCTGCATGCTCTATTTGCTGTTGCTCATTTTTACTGACAACACGCGCTTTGCCCAAAACAGAACCTAACGTAGGTACAAAAATGAGTGCCATCGCTAAAGATGCCGTTAATACTGCAATAAGAGTAAAAGGCAGATATTTCATGAATTCACCCATGATACCTGGCCAAAACATTAAGGGTGCAAAAGCGGCTAGTGTTGTTGCCGTTGAAGCAATAATAGGCCATGCCATACGACGAGCAGCTGTGCCATAAGCGACACTTTTACTGTGCCCTTCATTCATTTGTCTGTCTGCAAATTCAGTAACTACAATAGCGCCATCAACTAGCATTCCTACTGCCATGATAAGACCAAACAATACGACGATATTGACTGTCATGCCAGCCAGACCTATGACTAATATCCCCGTTAAAAAAGCGCCGGGAATAGCTAAGCCAACCAATAAAGCAGTACGACCACCTAAAGCGGCAATAATAACGATAACAACCAGTAAAACCGCTGAAAAAACATTGTTTTGTAAATCTGTCAGCGTATTTTTTATCTCAATAGATTGATCACCAACATAATTGACTTGCACTTGCGGTGGCCATTTAAGACGACTTTCTTCAACAATCGCTTTAACTTTATCAACCGTTTCTATCAGGTTCTCACCCGAACGTTTTTTAACTTCTATCGACACTGAGCGATGGCCGTTTAATCGGGCAAAACTGGTAGGATCTTTATAAGCACGACGTACTGTTGATACATCTTGAAAGGTGATCACTCGATCGCCATCGACCTTAATTGGCAGTTCCAGTAAATCTTGAATGTTTTCAAAAACGGAAGGTACTTTGATGGCAAAACGCCCTTTACCCGTATCCATTGTTCCTGCAGGTACTAATCGGTTATTTCGTTCAACCAAGTTAAAAATATCGGCTTGGTCAAGACCATAACTTTCCATTAACAAAGGATCGACAATGATTTCAACCATATCTTCACGGTCGCCACCAATATCAACTTCGAGCACCTCTTGCATACCTTCAATTTTATCTTTTACATTACGTGCTATGGTTATTAAACCACGCTCAGTAACCGCCCCAGATAAAACAACGGTAAGTGCTGCTTCTTGATTAGCCATGGTGACTTCATTGACCACTGGCTCTTCGGTGTCATTGGGTAGCTTAGCTTTAGCTAAAGTTACTTTATCACGTACATCAGCGAGTGCTTCTTTAGGATCAAGACCAGCAATAAATTCTAAAGTAACAGAGGCATGTCCTTCTCCAGCATTAGAGCGCATTTCTTTTATGCCGGCGATAGATTTCAGCTCATTTTCCATTGGCCTTACTAACATGCGCTCAGCATCTTCAGGAGAAATACCATCATGTATCATAGAAACATAAATGATAGGAATAGTAATGTCAGGATTGGCTTCTTTGGCAATATTGTTATAAGTCACTGCGCCTGAAATAAGCAGTAATACAAATAACATCAGTACAGAACGAGTACGCGTTAGTGCGGCTTCAATGAGCGTTAACATAATAGCTCCTAGTCTTGCACAGCGTGAGAAGAAACCGCTGTTTTGTCGTTTTCTTGGTCATCGACTTTGTCGAAAATGGCCTCAACTTTATCTCCGGCTCGCACAAAGCCTTGTCCCAGCACAATAATATCGGCTTGTTCGCCAAGACCGGTTAACCATATGCCGTCACTTTCACTTTTAATTATTTCAATAGGGGTGAATTGCACAATAGACTCTTTGACAGATTTAACGCCAATATTACCCTGCTCGTCTAAAGCCAGTAATGCTGGAGATATTTTTATCGCTGACATTTTGTCTAAATCTATAGCTAATTCACTGCTCAGGCCCGCTAATAGTTTTGCCTCTTTATTATCAATTGCTACTTCAATTTTGAAAGTGTTAGTCGCATCATTACCGACACTCGCTATGTAACGCAGCGTGCCTTGTGCTTGCTCGCCATTTAATAAACTGACTTGCGCCACTTGACCAACAGACAACTGACTTATTTGTAATTCGGTGACATGCGCTCTAACAATAAGCGGATCTAAATCCGCGATCATGGCGATATCATCGCCCGAAGCAACATAATCACCTACTTCGACATAACGTGTATTAAGCACACCAGCAAAGGGAGCCCTAATAATGGTATTAGCAATATCTAACTCTAATCTTTTTATTTCGGCATGAACCGATTCTAGTGCTGCGTAAGATTGCGCTAAATGAACTTTACCTTGGTAGCCTTGTTCGTTTAATTTTAATGCCCCTCGGTATTCAACTTCACGTTGATTTAACAGTGCTTTACTGCGCGTTAATTGCGCCGGTAAGTCATTTAAGGCAATTTTGGCAATAATTTGCCCTTTGGAGACTTTTGAGCCTCTTTTTGCTAATACTTCGATAATTTTGCCGCGAACTTCAGCTTTAAGGGTAGTGATACGATCCGGTTCTGTACGGCCATACAACTCAATTGTTTTATGAATATGCTGTCCAAGTCGAGTTTCAACTTTGACTTGCGCTGTCACTTGCTTTTCATCATGACTAGGGATTTTGGCTTTTATATCTGATTTTTGTTCGGCTACACTAGGGCCAGAAGCCATCCACAAAACTAAAACAAAGGTAATTAATGCGGCAATAAGGTAAGGACGTTGAGCTAACCAGCTAGAACTTGGGGTAAATTTCATCATAATATCTCCATATTTATGGCGAATATCATAACGTGTTTTATAAAGAGAGGAGCAACTAACTTGCAACAAATTGTTAAGTTTTTTGTTAGTTTTTTGTAAGTTAAAGGGATAAAAGAAGCATTCGCTAAGTTAATAACCAAGAGAACTAACACGCTGTTTACTTTATTTGATTAACAAGCTCTTATTATGCTGCGAATAAAAGTATAAAAAGAAGAGACAAAAATGCCGACAAAGGGTCGGCATTAAAATTATGGTTTTTGAGTGGTCATGACAACAAAGCTTGGTACGCTAGGTTGCAATGAAAACTCTATCTAGTTAGAAACTAGATAGAGAAAGATGAACCACAACCACAAGTGGTGCTAGCATTAGGGTTATTTACCACAAAGCGGCTACCTTCTAAGCTTTCAAGATAATCAACTTCACCATCAACAAGGTACTGTAAGCTCATAGGGTCGATAACCATCATAACGCCCTGCTTTTCAATAGTCATATCTCCGTCATTTACTTTTTCATCAAAAGTAAAACCATATTGGAAGCCTGAACAACCACCACCCGTAACATAGACACGTAGCTTAAGTGCTGGGTTTTCTTCTTCTGTAATTAGCGATAAAACTTTACTCGCTGCAGAATCGGTAAATTTAATGGGTAATTCAGGGTTTGACATGGTGCTCTACTTAGTACAACAAAGTACAAAAAAATACGCTTTAACGTGGAATGGATAACAACAAAGCTAATTATCTTAAACCTGACTAATTTAATCAAGTATTATTCGTTTAGACCAATTTATTAATGTCAGAGTGTTAATACCAATCGGGCTAATTTATTAATCCGTTTGGTATAACCCTATTGACTGACTTGCCATGACAAAACTTTCACTTTTTTGGCATATTTTTGCCAACGAGATTTAGTTAAAATAGCTGAAACTTCTATGTTTTCAGGTGTGAAGTCAGCAGGCAAAGTAAATTCACCATTAATGATCTGAAAATATTGAAAGCTAAACTTCAAATCTTTTTTATTTATCTTTGCAACGTCTTTCAGCTTAAGTTTTACCGTTTTTTCAGCTTCTTTACCTTCAAAAACTAATTCAATATAACCTTTACTATAACGACGCTTTAATTGCTGTTGCACTAAAGTTACTTGAAAATGATAGGTATTAGAGACGTTACTGGCTTGAATTTTTACGTTCTCGACAAATAAACCGGCTGCTTGTTTTTCAGGAGCCATTACTTTTTCGTAAAAGGCTAATTGTTTTTTCACCTCAAACTGCTGCTCAGCAGCTTCTTTAAGTAAATTTTGTGCTCTTTTATTGGCAAGTTGTTCGACTGTTAGTTCAACTTCTAATGTATGAATGTGCGCTATGTTTTCTTCTTGCTGTTGGTAAAGCTGCTCTAACCTAAGCTTTTGTTGTTCGAGATTTGTCACTTGAAAGTGATGATAGTAATTTCCCAAGCGGTAGCCAGTAAACAAACACAGACCAATGACTGATAATAACAACAAGGCCGACTTAAAGCTTCCTAAACGCTCAATAACAACACCGAAATTTATTTTTGCTAACCATTTCATTTGTAAAGTATTATAATCCTGTAATGATAATATCAATCGCAGCAATAAGAAAACATTTAGCTTTACCAAAAACATCTTGGCAAATCTGCTTACTTGCCATTATTGGTGGCTGCGCTTCAGCTTTTTTAGTTGTGCTATTTACCCTAACTATTGAGCAAATTCAGCAACTATACTTAATCAAGCGTGATGACTATAACAGTTTAGATGAGGTAAGTCGTTTTGATTTGCCTATCATAGGCTCACTCATAATCCTCTTAATTGCTTGGCTCACAGGTTATAAGTATTTACGTACTGGTATCCCTTTTGTGCTACACCGATTGAAAGTTGCCCATGGTGTGATTCCTTTTAAAAATACCTTAAACCAGTTTTGGGGTAGCGCTGTTGCATTAGCGTCTGGTTTTTCTGTTGGTCGTGAAGGTCCTGCGGTACATCTTGGTGCTGCATGCAGTAGTTATTTAGGCAGTGTACTAAAACTGCCTTACAATAGTATCCGTACTTTATGCGCTTGTGGTATCGCAGCAGGCATTGCCGCGACTTTCAATACTCCAATAGCGGCAGTAATTTTTGTCATGGAAGTGATCATGCGTGAATACAAAGTTCATATCTTTGTACCCGTGATGCTCGCGGCGATTGTCGGTTCATTGATTACCCGTAGTGTTTTTGGTACCAGCCATAATTTTCAATACTTTCATACCATAGCGCTTGAGCAACACCATTATTTTTCTTTGGCTATTTTAGCCATAATATTAGGGATATTAGCCGCTGGATTTAATAAATATCTCGTTCTAATTATTAAGCAAAGTGTTAAATACCATATTGTACCGCGTTTAATGCTTGCCGCACTCATCACAGGTAGCTTAGGTTATTTGGTACCTGGCGCTATGGGTACCGGCACAACGGCAATCGATCTTTCGTTAACCAGTAACTTATCGCTAGGCTTTTTGTTGAGTTTACTTGTTGCAAAATTATTAATGACGATGTTTGCCTTAGGCCTAGGCATCCCCGGTGGAATTATTGGGCCGACTCTTGGCATTGGTGCTATTGCTGGCGCTTGTGCCGGAGCCATAGTTATACAAATATTGCCTGGAGAGCACCTTAGTAGTGACTTTATTTTAATGGGCATGGCTGGTTTTATGGCTGCGAGTTTAAATGCACCATTGGCCGCATTATTAGCTGTTGTTGAGTTATCAGGTCAGCTTGAGCTGGTTGTCCCTGGCATGATTGTCATCACCATAGCAAGCATAGTATCCAGACAACTTTGTAAAAATAAATCTATCTTTACTATGCAATTAGATGCCCAAAACTTGCTCTATCGCAAACCACCCATTGAAGAATCATTGCAAAATATTGGCGCCTTGGCGGTAATGAAAGATAACTTATTAATTTTAGAGCAAGCAACTACTCGAACTATTATTGGCGAAATACTCAATAGCCATGAGTCACAATTAATTATCAACAAAGAGCCTGATAGCCACAATAATAAAGTAAGTAATTATTATTGGGCAGAATTTGATGCAGAAATCAGTGATGATGCAGGTGAAGATATTGAATATAATCTGGCTAAAAAGTTAATAATGCACAAACTCATTCCTCTTAATCATCAAGCAACCTTGGCTGAAGCTTATTTGGCATTAGTCGAGCAACGTTCAGGCGCAGTATATATTTACCACAAAAATATTAATAACTGCATTGGCTTGGTAACTTTTGAACAACTTAGAATTTATTTGGTAGAAGGGAAACTTAATTAATGAGCACGTTTTTAATCAACAATATCCTCTGGCTTAAAGCATTTCATGTCATTTTCATGGTGGCTTGGTTTGCTGGTATCTTTTATTTACCACGTTTATTTGTCAATCACGCAGAAACTGACTCAGTTGAAGTAGCACAGCAACTAAAGGGGATGGAAAGACGCTTACTCTATTTTGTCACTCCGTTTGCTCTTTTCACCCTAGTACTTGGTTTAGCAATGATTCATGCTTATGGCTCTGACTGGTTTATTGCCGCTAAATGGTTACACATTAAATTAAGCTTAGTGATAGTACTCTATGTCTATCATGGTTATTGTTTTAAGTTAGTTAAAACTTTCGCCCTAGATCAAAACACTCGCTCTGGGCGTTTCTATCGTATTTTCAATGAAATACCAGTCATAATCTTATTTGCTATTATTATTTTGGCCTACGTAAAGCCAATGTAACTATGCTTTCATCATGACAAAATCAGGTTATTCATGCTGTATTTATATTTAGGTTATGTAGTTAGTCAACTTTATGCAATTATCGGTGTTTTTACTAAAAACACCGTTGCAGCAAGTGCTATGTTTTTTTCTTTAGTTGTCTTTGTCATTTGGTCGTTTATTCCTATATTAGGTTACGCTTTTGCTAAAGCCATCGGCGCCCACGGTCATACCAATAGAGTCACTTTACTTGTTGTGGGCATTAGCATTGCTTTAATAGAAAATGGCTTAACTTATTTCAATTTATTAACTCAGCAACAACATAATATCGCTACCACCATCGTATTTTCATTGTTTTTTCTCTGTGCATATTTTCCACTAAATACAAAAGAAAAGCTCAGTTTGTAGCCTATCCATTACAACATTGCGTAGTACTTCAATTTTGCACCATTGTGCTTATACTCATGATACTTCGAAATGTCTGTTTCAGGACGCCTGAGCAATTCATGATCAAGGCGCTTATTTTTATTAATGGTTGTTCCCTTAAAAAAAGGAGCAACGGCAAGCATGATTTACTCAGGCATCCCCGAAGGGCGAGTTTTAAAGGCTTATATGCAGCGTTATTGATTTTGACAAGGGAATAACCATTATCTTCAATCAATGCCTTGCCTCTAAGCCTCTAAGCCTTTAAGCCTTTAAGCCTTTAAGCCTTTAAATTATCGCTGAAACGAGCATTTCGAGGTAACATGAGTATATAATCAAGATAAGATAACTTGTCTCATTATTGAGCAAATATTAATTCATCAAATTTGCCACACTAGGGAACATTTTAATGAAGTACTTTCTATACCTTATTTTAGTAATATCAACATTTTTATCATTAGCTCACGCCAGTAATCAATCAGACTTAGAGCTAATAAAGCCTAAAATTGTTGGCGGTGAATTGGCTAGCGAAGGAGATTGGCCATGGATGTCAGCCTTAGTTTTCACTCAAAATGAAATAACTACCTCTTTAAATGTTGCTGGTACTCAATACACTAGTGACCCTTTTTCAAATGCTCCCTCAGGCCAAGCTACTGCCACTATGGCTGATTGTGGTATTGGTGATGCCTCGTGTAATTTAGCTGAAAATAAAATTTGTTTAATTGCTCGCGGTGAAATTGATTTCTCAGTAAAAGTTAATAACTGCCAAGCCAGTGGTGGTATTGGTGCCATTATATTTAACAATACAACGGGTGCTATAAACGGTACCTTAGGCGAGAATTTTTCGGGTACTATTCCTGTAGTCGCCATTAGTCAAGCCGATGGTGCGACTTTACTTAATCAGCTAGATAACGTTGCCACAATTAATATATCTGAAAAATTAGCGCTTACTCAAAGCGCTAATTGTGGTGCTAGCTTAATTGGCGATAGATGGGTCATGACTGCTGCGCACTGTGTTGATGGTGCCAATATAGCGCAGTTAAAAATTAATATTGGTGAGTTTGACTTAAGTGATGGTGCCCAAAATGCCAAAGTAATTAAACATATATATATGCACCCAGAATATAATGACGGCAGTAGTTTTAACAATGATATCGCTTTGATTGAGTTGGTAGAGACAGTTGAACATTCTCCAATTACCCTACTAGATTACGATACGAGTAGGGAGTTAGCCTTTGATAACAGTGCAGTTACCGTAATCGGTTGGGGCAATGTAAATGCTTATGGGCCAAATGATGTTTCTCCTCCAAATAGCCAACCGGATATATTACGTCAAGTTGAGCTATCTTTGTTAAGCAATGAAGAATGCAAAATTAAATTAGCGCAAGCTTATACGGACTTAGAAGGCATTAATTATTTGCCAAATCAGGTTGGTATTACCGATAGCATGATTTGTGCTAATTATACTGGTGACGTAGAAAAGGGTTCATGCCAAGGCGATAGCGGCGGCCCGTTAGTAGTGAATACTAATCAAGGGTGGCAACAAATAGGTATTGTTAGCTACGGTGTGGGTTGTGCAGATGCCGCATTCCCTGATGTTTATGCCAGAGTTGGCAAGTTTACTAGCTGGATTAAGGACATTACTCAAGGTATTGCTATCGAGCCAAATTATGATTTTTCGATTACTGCGCACCACAAAACGCAAACAACACAGCTATCCGTCACTAATAACAGTGAATTAAACGCTAACTTAACATTCACTTTGATAGCAGACAAAATTGGTAGTAGTGGTTTTACTTTAGCCACTGATGACTGCAATACGCTAACAGCCAAGCAAAGCTGCCAGATCCAAGTTAATTTTGACGCGAGGACTGTAGGTCAACACCGGATGCGACTTATCATCAATAGTAACAATGAAAACATACCCACCAGCCAAAGTTTTATAAGTGCTGAGGTTATTGCTGCTAATAGCGACATCAATACTCAGTTATCTGGTGGCTCCACAGAATTACTTTGGTTTAGCGGCGGCGATCAAAAATGGGAGCTTGATAACACTGAAGCTGCAATCGTCAGTGGTGATATTGATGACAACCAGCAAAGCTCAGTTATGTTGACTTTTACTGGCGCTGGTAACTTATCATTTGAGTGGTCAGTATCTTCTGAAGAGAATACTGACGACCCTAGTGCACCTTTTGATGCCTTATACTTAATTATTGATGGTGAGCAAGTCGATTTTATCTCCGGACAAATAGCTTATACCGAGGTCTCTATTACAGATTTGGCCGAAGGAGAACATCAAGTGACTTGGCTTTACAAAAAAGATGAAGCGAGCAGTGAAAGAAGAGATCAAGGTTACTTAAAAAATGTCATTTTTACCCCGGTAGAGCAGCCTGTTTTTCTGCCTGTGCCACTTGCAGATGAAAGTGCGAGTAAATCAAGTGGTGGCAGTGTCTATATTTCACTATTTATACTTGTTCTAGCCTGCCTTCGCCGCAGATACCTTAGATAAATAAAATAAAGAAACGACCACTTTCTTAGGTGAAATGCTATAACTCTGAGTAACAATAAAGCCTGGCTAACCGCTCTTTATTGTTACTTTTTCTGTATTCGCCACCAAGCTAGTCAGCGGTTTTTCATTCGCAAAGTCGCTATTTTATGCTATATTCTTGGCAAATTTTCTCCCTTTCAATGTAATAAATCAACATGATGAAATTCCAAGGCAACCATATTCTATCGGTATCACAATTTGACCGTGAAGCTATCGCTAAAATTTTACAAATTTCTGCGCAAATGGCGCCTTATGCGTCAAGACAAAAACGTTGTCATGTGCTTGATGGTGCAATATTAAGTAACCTATTTTTTGAACCGAGTACACGTACCCGTGTTAGTTTTGGTACGGCTTTTAATTTATTAGGTGGTTTTGTTCGTGAAACCGTTGGTCAAGAAAACTCCTCATTAAGTAAAGGTGAATCTTTATTTGATACTGCCCAAGTGATCAGTGGTTATTCTGATGTTATTGCTATGCGCCATCCGCAAATGCACTCGGTAGAGCAGTTTGCCAAAGGTAGTACAGTACCGGTAATTAATGGTGGTGATGGAGCCAATGAGCATCCAACACAAGCCTTACTTGACCTGTTCACAATTCAGTCGGAAATGATGCATTTTAATAAAGGTCTAGATGACTTGAATATTGTCTTGATGGGTGATCTAAAACATGGTCGTACAGTGCATTCCTTATCAAAATTACTTAGCCTATATGACAATGTTAAAGTGACTATGGTAGCACCCCAAGCATTACAAATGCCGGACAGTGTAATTTCAACATTAACTGATGCTGGTCATGAAGTTGTATTAACTGAAACAATGGCTGGTAATTTATCCGCTGATGTTATTTATCAAACAAGAATTCAGCAAGAGCGCTTTGCCAGTAAAGATGAAGCGGAATTATATCGCGGACACTTCAGCTTAAATAAAGATGTTTACCAAAAATACTGTAAAGAAAACACGGTAATTATGCACCCATTACCACGTGATTCTCGTCCTGAAGCTAACGAACTTGATACCGATTTAAATGACTTAGATAACCTAGCAATTTTTAGACAAGCACAAAATGGTGTTTTAGTACGTATGGCTTTATTTGCCTTAACATTGGGTGTTGAAGATCAACTAACCAATTATGAAAAACCAGTAAACTGGTTCACAAATAAAAATACTTAATTAGAATTGTCGAATTAGCCTACGTATGGGCTATTTCTTCGGATTAACCTTAGGTGTTGAAGATCAATTAACTCATTACGAAAAACCAGTAAACTGGTTCACAAATAAAAACGCCTAATGGCAATATTTTAGTAACGACTTTTAGAAGAAACAATTATGAATAAATCAGAACAGTTATTTGAACAAGCTCAAACAATCATTCCTGGTGGCGTTAATTCTCCAGTACGTGCTTTCAATGGCGTTGGTGGAACTCCTTGTTTTATCAAACGTGCACAAGGCGCATATATATATGATGCCGATGACAAAGAATACATCGATTATGTTGGCTCTTGGGGACCTATGATTTTAGGCCATAACCATCCAGCAATCCTTGATGCCGTTATTAATACAGCAAAAAATGGCTTAAGCTTTGGTGCCCCAACAGAACTTGAAATTACCATGGCTGAAAAAGTACGCGAATTAGTACCGTCAATGGAATGTTTGCGTATGGTTAGCTCTGGTACTGAAGCAACGATGAGCGCTATACGCTTAGCTCGTGGTTTCACTGGCCGTGACAAAATATTGAAATTTGAAGGTTGTTACCACGGACACGCTGACTCGTTATTAGTAAAAGCAGGCTCAGGTGCATTAACTATGGGTGTACCAAATTCACCTGGTATCCCTGAAGATTTTGCTAAGCATACGCTTACAGTTAGCTATAACAACATCGAAGAAGTAAAAGAGATTTTCGCAAAATATACTGATGAGATTGCTTGTATTATCGTTGAACCTGTAGCAGGTAACATGAACTGTATTCCTCCTGTTGCTGGTTTTCTTGAAGGTTTACGTGAGGTTTGTGATCAATACGCCAGCGTATTGATTTTTGATGAAGTAATGACAGGCTTTCGTGTTGCACTAGGTGGTGCTCAAGCACATTATGATATTAAGCCTGATCTAACGACTTTAGGTAAAGTAATCGGCGGCGGTATGCCTGTTGGTGCATTTGGTGGTAAGCAGGAGATTATGGACTACATAGCTCCTGTAGGTCCCGTTTATCAAGCTGGTACATTATCGGGTAACCCTATTGCTATGGCTGCGGGTTTGGCTTCATTAACTGAATTAGCTCAAGGTGATAAGCATCAACAGCTTAGCGCTGCTACTGAAAAGCTTGCTATGGGTTTTAAAGCTGCGGCTGAGCGCAACGGTATTAGCTTAAGTGTTAACTATGTAGGTGCAATGTTTGGTTTCTTCTTCACTGAAGATAAGAATACGATAACAACTTATGAACAAGCAACTCAATGTGACGGTGAAATGTTTAAACGCTTCTTCCATATGATGTTGGATGAGGGGGTATACCTAGCACCATCAGCCTATGAAACCGGTTTCTTATCAACTGCACACACTGATGATATTATTGAAAAAACGTTAGTGGCTGTTGATAAATGTTTCTCACAGCTATAAGAGACTAACACTGATATATATAAACTAAAAACGCTGCACGTATTACTACATGCAGCGTTTTTTATTTTGACTAACTCTTATCAGTTATTATTAATTCTGATTAACTATCCTTAACTCTGATTAACTTAGTGTTGCTCTTTTCAATTCGTCATGTAGCCAATCTAAACCATCTTGCCAACCTAAGTTTAGGCCATCAAACACTTTCACATTCCAACCATCAAGTTGACGTAAAGCGGCAAGTTTTTCCACTGATTTTTTGCTCTCATTATCATAAATGACTACAGCAATTGCTTTAAGGTTATCATGTGAAGCCATGCTTAGCTTAGCCTCAAATGAAAAATCATAATGATTGATTTTATTTACCAATAAAGCAAAGTTATTTGAAAATATTTCAGCCAAAGCGCGATCGTACTCTTCAGACATTTCTAAAGAAACTATAACGTCTTTGTTAACAATAACCTCTGCTACCTGCTCAGTTAAAATATTAATTTTAGCAAAGCTGAGTTGGTGTTTCTTCATAACATACTATCGCTCTCATTTTGTACATTTAAACAACAATACTACACCTATATTTTTCACATAACAAACATGGATTAAATCTTATCTAATGTTTCTATAGGTTTATAGATACTGATCAAATAATTGTACATTTACCACCTCACCTGATTTTACTCCACCTTGCTCACTTGGTAATATAATAAAGCAGTTAGCGCTGGCTAAACTAGATAGAATACCCGAGCCTTGTGCACCTGTTGAAGTAACAACATTTTCACCCGCTTCATTCACTGAAAGTACACCGCGTTGAAAATCCATACGCCCTGGTGACTTACGTAAATCGCTATTACATTTCACCCTCAAATGTGTACGCTGTAATGGCGTTGAATTTTGCATCTTAGTCAGAGCTACTAACGCTAATTGATGAAAAGTGACTAACGCAGAAACCGGATTTCCAGGAAGTCCAAAAAAGACACTATTAGCTAGCTTACCAAAAGCAAAAGGTTTACCTGGTTTCATCGCTATTTTCCAAAAACCAATTTCTCCTAATTCATCTAAAACCGTTTTTGTATAGTCGGCATCACCTACGGATACGCCACCAGAAGAAATAACCGCATCGGCCTGCTCATCGGCACTAATAAAAGCAGCCTTAATCGCTTCGAAGTCATCACTAATAATGCCAAAGTCAATTAAATCAACATGAAGCGTTTTAAGCATAGCTGCCAACACAAAACTATTAGATTCATATATATCACCCTCGCGCAATGCCTGTCCCGGGAGTTTAAGTTCATCGCCTGTAGCAATTAACGCTACTTTTAATTTGCGATAAACAACTACTTCTGCCACCCCCAAAGAAGCAAGTACACCAATATCAACCGCAGTCAATTTATGACCCGAGAACAACACCTGTTGATGAAGTTTAATATCTTCGCCAGCATTACGAACATGGGAGCCAAAAGTCTTCTCTTGTAAAAAAGTAATTTTCTCGCCATCAGCGCTGGCATTTTCTTGCATCTCGACCGAATCACAACAATCAGGCATTTTAGCGCCTGTCATAATTCGAATACACTCACCAGGCTGACATATTCCTTGGAAAGGTGCTCCAGCCATTGAGCGCCCAACAAGCGTTAAGGTTTTATTAGCCATTAAACTTTCAATAGCAAAAGCATAACCATCCATAGCCGAGTTATCATGAGGAGGAACATTTAATGGACTAGCAATATCCTGGGCTAAAACATAATGTAACGCCTGCTCAATGGGTAAAACAAGTGTTTCAGTGATAGGTGAAACTTGCGATAACATATTAGCTAACGCTTGTTCAAAAGGTAAAAGCCCTGGAGCTGAGCAACAATCAGACATAAAAACTCTCTTAATGATTTCAATAGATAAATTTCACTCTAAACTAAGCCAAGTTGCAAGCCTGTTGAGGAAAATGGGTTAAATTAATATATACTCATGTTACCTCGAAATACCCGTTTCAGCGAGAATTCAAAGGCTTAGAGGCAAGGCGTTGGTTGAAGAGAATGGTTGTTCCCTTGTCGAAATCAATAACGCAGCATATAAGCCTTTAAAACTCGCCTTGCGGGGGGCTGAGCCAATAATACTCGTCGTTGCGTATGTAATTAAGGGAACAACCATTAATAAAATACGCGCCTTGATCATCAATCGCTCAGACCTCCTGAAACAGACATTTTGAAGTATCATGAGTATAAGAAACCGATAACGATAGTATCGCTTAAGTACCCACAAAAATAATAGTGATATAACAACTACTTTATTGATTTTGATCAATATAAGGTTTCGCTAAAAAAATTACCATCTCGCCATCAGCGTTACATATGCCCTAACCATTTCAAAATGCAGCATGGATCTTGACTGATAGCGGGTATATACTAATTATTGACCAGTATTTTATTTATAACACCGAGCTGTCACAGCTACCATGGCTTTCTACTTTGTCTTTATTAAGCACTTTATTAGAAACCATAATGCTGTGATATGCCGTAACTAAGAGCATGTATATATTAGCTTTTAGTTGCCAGGGTTAACAAGGAAACGCGTTAGCCTCCCTACATTTGGAAAGGTGACATGTTAACAGACAACTATGGCCGTAGGTTTTCTTACCTACGCTTATCGATCACTGACGTTTGCAATTTCAGTTGCACTTACTGCTTACCTGACGGTTATCAGTGCGATCAACCTCGTGATTTCTTATCACTATGTGAAATCAAACGTCTTACTAAAGCGTTTGCAGAGCTAGGTACGGAGAAGATCCGCATTACCGGTGGTGAGCCAGCACTTCGTAAAGACTTGCCTGAAATCATTCGAATTTGCAAAGAAACACCCGGCATCAAAAAAGTTGCTATTACCAGTAATGGTTTTAAGTTAACAGAACACTTACCTCAGTGGTTAGATGCTGGTATCGATGCAATTAATATCAGCATTGACAGCTTAGACCCACGTCAATTTCATGCCATCACTGGTCACGATAAACTGCAGACTATACTCGATGGTATTGATATGGGCTTAGCCGATGGCAGAGCAACAATTAAAGTCAACACTGTATTGATGCGACAATACAGTGGCAAAGATATTCAAAGCTATTTAGATTGGATTAAAGATACTCCCATTACTTTACGTTTTATTGAGTTAATGCAAACAGGGGATAATCAAGAGTTTTTTGATGCCCAACATGTACAAGGCTCGCGGATTAGACAGAATTTAATCCTAGACGGCTGGCTCCCTGTTATACAAAATAAGTCAGCGGGTCCTGCACAAGAGTTTTATCATCCAGATTATCAGGGTAAAGTAGGTTTGATCATGCCTTACTCAAAAGATTTCTGTAATAGCTGTAATCGCTTAAGAGTTAGCTCAAGTGGTAAATTGCATTTATGCCTGTTTGGTGATGAAGGTTTGTCATTACGGGAACAATTACAAGGTGATGATATAGTGCCATTGCAAGAGAAAATTGTCTCATTACTTGGCGATAAAAAAGCAACGCACTTTTTACATGAAAAACTAACAGGTGCTACTAAACACCTTGCTATGCTGGGAGGTTAATCATGACGACTCAAACCATAGATTGTTTAGGGGTAGTACTTGCTGGTGGTTTATCTTCGCGCATGGGACAAGATAAATCCCAGCTCAGTCGACAAAAGCTTAGCCATCAAACTAAGGCTGGAAAATCATCATTTAACTCCAAAATTTCCATGCTGGATTTTTCTAAGCAACTTTTAGCTGATGCAGGAATAAAAAATATTGTCGTCAGTGGTGATAACCATCAGATCCCAGATCGTGTACCGCATTCTGGGCCTGTTGGCGGGATCTATAGTGTTTTAGCTCATTACCCCGAACATTTACAGCCTAAATCATTGTTAATACTACCCATTGACTTGCCTTTGATGACTGCTAATGATTTAGCTAAGCTACGCTTAAAAGGTGAATTGAGTCAAAAAGCGACTTTTTTTAGTGATAGTCAAAATCAAGCGCACCATATTCCGTTATATTTACCCAATAATGCTTTTTTATCTCTATTTTTAGCGCAAGCTTTTCAACGTGAACAATTACTGGCTAGTAATAAAAAAAATAACAAAAACGGCCCTTCAGTGAGAGCTATGTTAGATAAAATACCTCATCAAAGCATCACTAGTTTAAACAAAAGAGTACTTTTTAATACCAATACGCCAGAGCAGTGGCAACAAGCTCAACAACAATTTTAACTTCATTTAATATTAAAAGATTTAGTAAAGGATAAACCTATGTCAGCACATGGCGGCAAAACTTTCGTTCCCTTAAATATCGCTGTTTTAACAGTATCCGATACACGTACGACAGCAAACGATACTTCGGGCCAAGCCCTAGTTGAGCGTTTAACACAAGCAGGTCATAACTTGGCCGATAAAGCGATTGTCATCGATGATGTATATCAACTACGCGCACAAGTATCGAAGTGGATAGCCGATAACTCTATCCATGCCATTATCTCTACAGGCGGTACTGGTTTTACTGAACGTGACAATACCCCAGAAGCATTAACGCCCTTATTCGATAAAGCAGTAGAAGGTTTTGGTGAAGTATTTCGTCATGTATCGTTATTAGAAATTGGCACTTCAACCATACAGTCTCGTGCCTTTGGCGGTATTGCTAATAAAACCGTCGTACTGTGTGTGCCTGGCTCAACCAATGCCTGCAATACAGCTTGGGATAAAGTAATAAAAGAGCAGTTAGATGCAAGCCATCGCCCGTGCAATTTTGTACCACACTTAAATATTAGTGCTGAGCAATGTGAGACTCGCGGCTAATGACTGACTTCAACTCTACAAATAACACAACTGAATCAGTACCAGAGTCCACGCCAGAGTTAAGCCACCTAAACCAGCAAGGTGAAGCGAACATGGTAGATGTCACCGAAAAGGCGATGACATCACGCACAGCTACTGCGCAAGGTTTTATCAAAATGAACCCAGCGACTTTTGAGTTAATCACCACAGGCAAGCATAAAAAGGGCGATGTATTTGCGGTTGCCCGCATTGCAGGAATTCAAGCGGCGAAAAAATGCAGTGATTTAATTCCTTTATGTCATCCTTTAATGCTCAGTAAAGTGCAAGTAGATTTCAGCCTTGATAGTGAAAACAATCAAGTGCAAGTCAATAGTTTATGTCGTTTAACAGGACAAACAGGTGTTGAGATGGAAGCATTAACAGCTGTTTCTATCGCTTGTTTAACCTTGTTTGATATGTGTAAAGCTGCAGATCCAGCGATGATTATCCACGGCATTGAAGTATTAACCAAAGAAGGCGGTAAGTCTGGTCATTGGCAAAGTCCATCAACTTAACCAAGTAAACTTAACTAAATTTCAAGAGAAAATATTATGATTAAAATTGTTTTTTTTGCTGCGCTCAGAGAGCAACTGGACTGTGCTGAATTGTCTTTAGACTCAGACAAGGCTAAAACAGTCGATGATATTAAGCTGCAATTAAGTGATAAAAGTGAGCTATGGCAGAAAACATTCGATAGTGCATCACTCTTATGTGCGGTGAATCATGACATGGTTGATGGCAGCCATTTGGTAAAGTCTGGTGATGAAGTTGCTTTTTTCCCTCCTGTGACAGGTGGATAGTTCATGTTAAATCAGTATGTTGACCAGGAAATATCCATCCAAGCTAATGATTTTAGCTTGGCTGATGAAGTTGCCTTACTTGAAAAAGAAAACCTTACCGATGGTGCAGTTGTTACCTTTACCGGCAGAGTTAGAAACAGAAATAATGGTAATGTCGTAACAACATTAACGCTGGAGCATTACCCGGGTATGACAGAGAAGTCGCTCGCTAAAATTATACTTCAAGCTAAAGAGCGTTGGGATATTGGTCGGGTAAAAGTTATTCACCGAATTGGCGAGCTTAACATAGGTGATCAAATTGTCTTTGTCGGCGTAACAAGTAAACATAGACAAGATGCCTTTGCCGCTAATGAGTTCATCATGGACTATTTAAAAGTTAAAGCGCCCTTTTGGAAAAAAGAAAAAATTAATAACCAAGGGCAAAGCTCAGAAAACTGGCTAGCTGCTAAAACCACTGATACTGACAAAGCTGACCTTTGGAGCTAACGTGCTGCGTATCCTATTAGTATCAGTCTTTATCAGCAGTTTACTCAGTGTAAGCAATAGTCACGCCCAACAAAATAACCTCACCGATAGTACTCTTACCCAAACAATTAGTAACAACAATACGCCGCTGCGTATTGCTGTTGCCGCAAATTTCACTCCTGTTTTAAAAATATTACTAAAAGATTTCAGTAAAAATACCAGTATAAAAACGCAGGTCATTAGCGGTGCTAGTGGTGCAATGTTCCTGCAAATTAAGCATGGTGCACCCTATGATATTTTTCTCAGCGCCGACAGCCGCCGCCCTATTGAGCTTGAACAAGCAGGTTATATCTTAAAGAATAGTCGTAAAACCTATGCTATGGGTCAGCTCGCCCTTTATTCTTCCAGCAATACCATGCATGCTAGTGAGCAGTTATCTCTTGATCTATTAAGCAGTCCACCGGCACGCTTTGCTATCGCTAACCCAGACATTGCGCCATATGGCAAGGCAGCTAAGGAAGTCTTAACTCATTTAGGTTTGTGGAAAAATTATCAGTCTAGGTTGATAAAGGGCATTAATATAGGGCAAACTTTTGCGCAAATACGCAGTAAAGGCGTTACCCTTGGTATTGTCTCTAATAGCCAATTAATGTTGAACAGCTTACCAGGGGTAATTATCCCCAATAGTTATCATCAACCTATTGAACAGCAGTTAGTTATAATTCGCGCCAGTAAACACAAAGCTGCAGCTAAAAAACTGAGTCAATTTTTGCTCTCTGCCAAGAGCCAAGCTACTATCGTAAGTTATGGCTATGCACAAACAAAAAAAGCAAAGGGTTAGATGATAAATTCAGACTTACAAGCACTTATCACCACCCTAGAAATGGCAGCATTAACCACTGTTATCTTATTAATTATTGGCACTCCTTTGGCCTGGTATCTAGCCAAAATGACCAGTAGATTTAAAGTTATCATTGAAGCTGTAGTCGCTTTACCGCTAGTATTGCCGCCAACTGTATTAGGTTTTTACTTGCTTATCGCCTTTTCACCCGAACACTTGCCCGGACAACTTTGGCAACAAACGACAGGCCAACAACTTGCCTTTAGTTTTTCAGCGATAGTTATTGGCTCTGTTTTATACTCACTGCCCTTTGTTGTTCAACCATTACAAAAGGCTTTTGAACAACTAGGTGATTCTTTATTAGAAGCTGGGGCACTACTTGGCGCCGGCCCTCTTGACCGTTTTTTTTCCATTGTATTACCATTAACCAAAGCAAGTTTTATCACTGCCGCTAGTTTGGGTTTTGCTCATACGGTAGGCGAGTTCGGTGTCATATTAATGATAGGCGGTAATATCCCTGGTGAAACCCGTGTACTTTCAATCGCCTTATTTGATCATGTTGAAGCCTTTGATTATGCCAGAGCACACTTACTGGCCATAAGTTTATTAATCGGCTCTATGGTCTTATTGGCTGCTATTTATTGGCTAAACTTACCCAAAAGACCTCAACACAAAACCAAAGCAGTTAAAGTGGATCAAAAGGAGTCGTCAACTTATGAGTAGAACTCTCCACAACCATGCTCTGTTGAGTGAAGTTCCTATTGAAAATTCGTCTCAACTCGACATTAAGATTAATGTTAGCTATCAGCAATTCGATCTAACTATAGAACTACCCATACCATTGAAAGGTATTACCGGTATTTTTGGTCACTCAGCATCAGGAAAGTCAACCTTACTACGTGCTATTGCAGGGCTCGAGCAGACACTTGAAGGTGAGATAACTTTAGCGGATAAAAAATTAGTCGATACCAAGCAAGGTATATATCTTAAACCCGAAAAACGACAAGTCGGATTGGTTTTTCAAAACAGCCGCCTATTCGATCACCTAACCGTTTTGGGTAACTTAGAATATGCTGTTAAACGCTGTAAAAATAGTAAATTATCATTAGATGAAATCATCAAGTTAACTGAATTAACTACAGTACTTGAGCACCGTGTGACTGAGTTATCCGGTGGTCAACAGCAAAGGGTTGCCCTCGCTAGAGCAATTTTAGCAGAGCCTAAGTTATTGCTACTTGATGAGCCATTAAGTGCACTTGACCAACACAGTAAAACTCAACTATTAAGAATGATGCTTAAGATTCAAAAAAATCTTAACTTACCTATGTTGTATGTCAGTCATTCTTTGGATGAATTACAACAAGTGTGCGATACATTAATAGTTATGGCAAAAGGTAATGTTGTTGACTTTGGAAATATTCATCAAGTTATTCATAAACTTAATAGTTATGATGATATCGATATCATGCATCAGAAAACCAGTTTATCACTGCCTATTAAACAATTTGATAACGGTCATGGCTTAACGACTTTAGCGTTAAATGCTAAGCAAGATATATTGCTTCAGATGAGTGAGGATTTTGAACAACAAACCTTATTACGTTGCTTTATATTAGCAAGTGATATTAGTATTAGCCTAACAGAGGCCAGCAATAGTTCTATTGTTAATCATATATGTGGCTCTATTAAAAAGATTAGCCATCAAAAAAATAATGTACTAGTGACGGTACATTGTAACTCACAAGATTTTTTTGTCATGATAAGTGCTTTCTCCTTACAGAAGTTATCGCTCACCATTAAGCAGCAAGTTTACCTGCAGTTCAAAGCCGGTGCTGTTCGTACTTTTATCCATTAATTTAACAACCGACAAACTGAGAACACACGTGTTAAGCAATCAAGAGCAACTCAAATACTCCCGCCAAATTATTTTAGACAAAATAGGCGAACAAGGCCAAATCGCACTACGCAATGCAAAAGTACTCATTTTAGGGGTGGGTGGTTTAGGTAACCCTGCTAGTTTATATTTAGCTGCCGCGGGTGTTGGTACACTATATATCGCAGACGGTGATCATATAGAGCTTAGTAATTTGCCCAGACAAATTCTATTTAGTGAAGACAATATTGATGAAAATAAAGCGGATGCAGCCGCTGAAAAATTACAGCAACAATTTCCCGATGTCACTATTGAAGCTATAGATGAAATGCTTGATGAAGAGTTATGTGAATATTATTTGCCACAAGTAGACCTAGTTCTTGATTGCTCTGATAACATTCAAACGCGCTATCTAATTAATCAAGCTTGTGTGCAACATAAAGTACCACTGATAGTCGGTGCAGCTACTGGCTTTGATGGCCAACAACTAACCATAGATCCACGTGATGAATCCAGTGCTTGTTATCATTGCCTTTTCCCTACCTCTGAAAAAGCGCCGGTAAATAACTGCCAAACTATCGGAATTATTGGTCCGGTATTAGCCATGATTGCTGGTATGCAAAGCTTGCAGGCAATTAAACTGTTAACGGGTAATAAAGTACAGCTTAATCAACTTAATTTACTCGATGGCCTAGCTAATCAGTGGCAACAATTTACCATGAAGAAACAACCTAGCTGTACAGTTTGTAATGTGAAAACCGACTAACAATCTCTGTTTAGCTTCTAAGCTAGTAGATTTGAGCATAGTAGCGGCTACACATTTAGATTACTATGCTAAGCAATTAATAAAAAAGCGAAAGGTTTAAGCAGTGGATTACGGACAAGGTAAATTTTTACTCGGCGAATGGCAGGTTGATCCACAGCACAATGTAATAATTAAAACCTCAGACACTGACAAGATAGAAAAACGTTTAATTCGTGTTCTTGTCATGTTGGCTAACAATTCAAACCAAGTAGTTCCCAAAGAGCAGTTATTAAAAGAAGTCTGGCAAGGTAAGATTGTCTCTGATGAAACTATCTCTGTTGCCATAAGTAAATTGCGTAAAGCACTAGGGTGTAACGCTAAGAACCCAAGCTATATTGAAACAGTTACTGGCGTTGGCTTTCGTTTAATCGTTGAACCTAAAGCTAATAAACCTCTATCTGACACTTTAGATAAAGCTAACAGTGCTGATAAGAATTCAGCATCTGACACAAAAAAAATATCCCCTTGGTATAAAGCTCCTTTTAATTACGCCTTAATCGCCACATTTATTTCCTTAATCGCTGTTTATCAACTGTTCAGCACTCATTTGTCTGACAGTGATACCGCAAAAGAAATAATTAACAACGAGTCTTATGCTAAAGCGCTTTATTTAATGCAACAAGACTCAGATGGTTTGTACCAAGCTGATGTGCTATTAACTAAACTAAACCAGCAACAGCCTGACAACCCACTAATCCTCAATGCGCTGGGTAAAGTAAAGTACTTCCAATATTGGGATACTGATAAACAACAACGCACATTACTTATTAATGACGCAATAGCATTATTTGAGCAAGCCATAGCAATAGACAATGAACTTGGTGATGCATATTTGCAACTGGCATTAATCAATATGGTGCTAAAGCGGAACTTTACGCTTGCTGAAGAGTATTTTATCCAAAGTATTACCTTAAATCCTGAGCAATTAATTGCTCACATTCAGTACGCTGTTTTACTACTTAGCCAACGCCACTTTGAAAAGGCAATATTCCATAATAAGATTGCCCAATCAATCGACCCAGAGCATTATTCTTCTGCATCTATCGAATGGATTTATCATATGGCTGAGCAATATGAGTTAGCAGAAAAAGAGCTCGCTAAACTATTTGCCATTGACCCTGACTCTGAAATTTACAATACATCGGCAATTCGATTATACGAAAGTTTAGACGATCAAAGTCGAGCTTTTTTATATTACCAAAAGGCGTTTAAGTTAGCCGGTTATTCTGAGGAGGAGTTAGCGGAGGTTAATAACGCTTTTAAGCTCGGTGGTTTGAAGCAGGTCAACTATTGGTTAGCAAACATCAAAAAAGAGCAAGCTGATGTTGGCCAATATATTCCTCCAATTTCAACCGCTCGTTACCACGTTGCTGCTGGCGAATACGAACAAGCACTTTCATATTTGGAGCTAGCACACATTCAGGACGATTCTCTCACGTTATGGTTTAACTCTGATCCTAAATACAAACCTTTAAGGAGCTATCCTCGCTTTAAAGATTTAATAAAAAACATAAACAAAACAATAGATTAGAACCTTTACTTTTTCTTAAGCTTTTCTTTAACCTTTCTTCAAGCCCAATTGGCCTTTTTTATTTATCGTTTGTTAGCTATTTATATTTCTAATTAAAACTAACAATTAAATGAGAGAAAAATGAAGAAGATAACCTTACCTAGCATACTGATACTTAGTACTTTCCTATCGGCATGTGGCAGCTCATCAGACGAAGCAACCTCGGTTGAGAGTACGCCTAAAACAACCACAACTACGACAACTACAGTTACTGAACGCAGTGCTAATTTAGAGTCTTATCTCTGGGCTTTTGATGCCGAATCAACAATAAGATCTACCGCTGTAATCAACAATAACATCGCCTATTTTGCTACTAATGCCGGTAAAGTTTTTGCCCTTAACACGACTGATGGTTCTGAAGTTTGGCAGCAACAACTAAATGGAAGAATTTCAGGTGATTTACTTTATGCTGAAAATAAAATATTTTTACTATCTAAAGAGGGAATATTCTATGCGCTTAATAGCGAAACTGGTGTCACAGAATGGCAGATTTCAACACCTAGTGAGATGTCTATTGATGAGTGGGATTATTTTACCAATAGCCCTGTAATTCATGATAATAAAATTTACCTTGCTTCAACCAGTGGTGTAATTTTTGTTCTTGATATTAATGATGGTAGCGAAGTAACTTCATATACCCTTGACGGAAAACTTCGTGGCAAACCGGCGATTGTAGAAAATAATTTATTTATCGCAAGTCGTAATGGCGTATTTAGCATTAACCTTAACGATGGCAGTGAGAATTGGTATTTTGCTAAAAGCGTACCAACTTCACCACAAGTTGACTCTGGCGTCTTATCTTTTGGCTCTAGAGACAATGAAGTTACCGGTCTTGATGCTAACACTGGCGAAAGTCTGTGGAGAGTATCCCATGGTACTAGTTGGGTAACAGGCAAACCGCTTGCACATAATGGTACTTTTTATATTGGTAGTTCAGATGATGCTAGATTTCAATCTATTGATGCAACAACTGGTGATATTAATTGGTCTATCGGTACAGGAAAAAATGTTTTTTCGAAACCGCTTATTGTAGATGGTGTTGTATACATGACTTCAGGGGATGCCTACGGCAACCCAGGAACTGGATATATAAAAGCGATTGCTCTCGATGGCACTTTTTTATGGAGCTTAGCAGGAAGCAATTTTATGAGCTCACCTGTTGTTAACGATGCAACGCTATTTGTAGGCAGTGATGATGGTTTCTTCTACGCTATCGCTACGGCGCAATAACGGCTCCTAGTGCACGACTTTGTTGCCAGTAACCTTGTCTAGCTGCTGGCAGTATTTATATTGGCGGTGATAACACTAACTTTACCGTTTTGAGTAAACACACCCAATAATCAATAATGCCCTAAGACAAAATGACAACCGGCGCTGTTTAACAACAATTCAGTGCCGTTTTCTGTCTTCTTTTCTGTGGCAATATCTGCCCATTGGTAATACACATTTCGATGTACTTTCGCCAGCAGATTTCTTCTTACCGTAACATACAAATCACCCTGCTCATTAACAATCAATGGATGTTCCCCATCAAGGGTGAACTCATCGCCTAGATTGGTACAAACTTGCATGAGGGTTTCTTTTTCATCGAGCCAATGCCACTGAGTAAGCACAAAAGGCGCATCATCTACTTGGATTTTTACCTTTTCAGCCGGAGTCACTAAAAAGTACTCATCAAGCTCATTATTTACTTCTTTAATAAGAACAGTAGCAAACATTTTCACTAAGGCTAGTCGCTTAAAGGCACTACCTTCATGAAACCAGTCGCCATTAGCTTTAATATGAATATCAATTTCACCACAATAGGGCGGATTCCATGATTCCACTGGTGGTAACGATTTTGTACTACCAGATAGCTGAGCTGAAATTTTATCTAATGACATATTGGCAAACTTTCCTTACAAACGTTTTATTTGCGAAAACGGGTTAGCTTAACGGTATTAAGCGACAAGTGTATTTGATTAAAATTAATATCATGCTAACTTATTACGGATACATTTTTTTAACATTTGAGCCAGTTCCACAAACACTTGCTCAAGATAATACCAAGTCTATTAAGTTATTGCTCACTCTGCGAGAGTTTAATGTCATTGGTGTCACAAGGAATAAACATGAAAATAGCGATCACTAAGACTAAGCTCAGCTTAATCGTCTCCTCTGCTCTGCTTATCGCTGCATGCAGTAACCAAAAGAATGAAGTAACTGATAATATGGCCGATTTAACAGCCCCTATCGCTAAAAAAGTACCACATAAGATGGTGATTCATAACCATACACGCGTCGATGATTATTACTGGATGCGTGATGATAGCCGTACCAATCCAGAAATTTTAGCGCATTTAGACGCAGAGAATGACTACACAACAGCAAAACTAAAACATACCGAAGCAATGCAAGAACAAATCTTTCAAGAGATCAAAAGCCGCATTGAAAAAGATGATAATTCTGTGCCAATTCAAAAAGGCGATTATTATTATTCTCGTCAAATGCAAGGTGAGAATGAATACCCTATTTATGTAAGATCAACTGACTTTAAAGGCAGTAACCTTGAAGTATTGCTTGACGTTAATGAGCTAGCTAAAGCACATGATTATTATCAGGTCAGTAGGTTGAATGCTAGCCCTGATGGAAAGGTATTGGCGTACGGTGAAGATACCGTAAGCCGTCGTATCTATACTATTCAGTTTAAAGATATTGCTGGTAATACCTTACTTGATGACAAGCTTGAAGGTACCAGTGGCGGTATCGTGTGGGGTAATGACAACAAAACAGTTTATTACATCAAAAAAGATCCACAAACCTTATTAGGTTACCAAGTATTTCGCCATACCTTAGGCACATCACAAGCTAATGATGAGATGGTCTACGAAGAAAGTAATAAAGAATATTATACTGGTATCAGCAAATCTAAAGATGGCAGCAGTGTATTTATTTGGCATTCAAGTACAGAGGCAAGTGGTGTTTCAGTCATAGACGCTAATAACCCTAAAGCAATGCCTAAAAAGTTTATTGAGCGTGAAGAAGGCCATGAATACTCAATCTCAAAAATGAACAATTGGTATTACGTAAAGACAAACTGGCAAGCAAACAACTTCCGTTTAATGAAAGTAAATGAGAAAAACCTTGGTGATAAAAGCAAGTGGCAAGATGTCATCCCAGCCACTGCTACGGTAAAGTTAGAAAGTTATGAATTATTTAACGACCACCTAGTTTATCAACAACGTGAAAACGGTATTAGCCGTGTAACCATTCAACAGCTTTCAACGGGTAAAGAGCAAATACTTAGCTTTAATGATAGCGCTTACAGCCTTGAATTATATGGCAATAATAAATTAAGCAACAAGGCGTTACGTCTTTATTATGCTAGCTTTACTACCCCAGGAACACATTACGATGTAGATTTAACAAGTTTCAAAAAAACCCAATTAAAACAAAGCAAAGTATTAGGTGATTTTGACAGCAATAACTACGCTTCTGAGCGTATCTTTGTTAAAGCACGTGATGGCAAACAAGTACCAGTATCTCTAGTCTATCGTAAAGATACCTTCAAAAAAGATGGTACCAACCCATTATATCAATATGCTTATGGCTCATACGGTTCAACGATTGACCCTTATTTCTCAGTTAGCCGTTTAAGTCTATTAGACCGTGGATTTGTTTATGCAATAGCGCATATCCGTGGTTCAGAAATGTTAGGACGTCCTTGGTATGAAGACGGTAAAAAGTTAACTAAAATGAATACCTTTACCGATTTCATTGATGTAACTAAATCATTAACTGCGCAAGGTTACGGCGACAAAGAAAAGGTATTTGCTGCCGGTGGTAGTGCTGGTGGTTTATTAATGGGTGCTGTTGTAAACATGGCTCCTGAACTTTATACCGGCATCGCCGCTGCTGTTCCGTTTGTTGATGTGGTAACTACAATGCTTGATGAAAGCATTCCACTAACAACCAATGAATTTAAAGAATGGGGTAACCCAAAAGAGAAAACTTATTATGACTATATGCTGTCTTACTCACCATATGATCAAGTAAAAGCACAGGATTACCCAAATATCCTTGTTACTACTGGATTACATGACTCACAAGTTCAATATTTTGAACCGATGAAGTGGGTTGCGAAGTTACGCGACTATAAAACAGGTGATAACGTTTTACTGTTTAAAACAGATATGGAAGCTGGACATGGCGGTGCATCGGGACGTTTCAAGCGTATCCACGATACAGCCTTAGAGTATAGTTTCTTTATTGATTTACTTAATAAGGGTTAATTAACCAAAAGTAATTCAGTTTAACTATCTTCACCTGAGCCACTACAAGGTGAAGATAGTTTCTATACCTCGCTTTACTAGCATTGATTGAATGTAAGCTTATTCATTAAGTCATAGTCTATTAATAGACCCTGATTAATGACATTATCTAAAATATTCTCTATATTAATATTAACTAAAAATTAACTTCTATTACGTATTAATGAAGAGCATCACTTTACTTTTTTTCTTTATTCTACTGTATTTCAGTCACTACAGTGCTTGTGCACACCCATCAAAAATCCTGCAAGTAAGAACCATAGCAATTGCTCCTTATGGTATTGAGAGCAAAGGTGAATTAAGTGGCATTTATTATGATTTAGCCAACACCCTACTGGCAAAAGCAAAATTAGAAAGTGAACATCATATATTTCCTTATGGCAGGATCATGCATGAACTGAAAATTGGTAAAACTGATTTAACGATAATGTTCAAATACAAAGAGCTAGCCGATTATGTTGATTATATTTACCCACTACCTACATTAAAGAATGTTGTTATTGGTCGTAAAGGAAGTAACTACCACTCAGTAAAACAGCTCGAAAATCTCAGTATCGCCTATTTACGCGGTGCCAAATTTAGTGATGATATTGATAATAATTCTAAAATTATCAAACAAACGGTTAGTGACTTTCATCAAGGGTTACTAATGTTAAAAAAAGGTCGGGTAGATGCCATTATCGGCCCCATGGCACCTATAATTAGTGCAGCTAAACAATTAGACTTAAGCAGAGGCTTTTTCGGTGACCCTTTAATTGTTTCCGAGCGAACGCCTTGGTTACAGCTTTCAAAAAAAAGTAATCACAAGGTTTCGGCTAGACAACTAAAAACAATATTCAGCCAGATGATGACACAAGACGAACTAGTTAAAATCCAAAAAAAATATCAATAGACCTATAAAAGCCTTAGCGATTATAAATACGTTTTTACACCAGTAAAGCTTAGTTACAAATCGCTACAAACCCTTACATACAAGGCTTTTGTAAACTTATGTAAAAGCAGTATCTCCTCGAAGTAACTTTGATTACACTAGTATTAGATAATTAATTCCAACTGAGTTATTAATGTTATGATGCGTCGTTTTCGACCTCTACTGCCAATATTCACCAGCATATTTTTACTGGCTTGCAGTAATACTTCACAAGTAGATAAAAACCTAACAAGCCCAACACTTCCGGATAACTGGCAAGAGAAAAAGCAAGTTTTAGCGGTAGAAGATAACTGGTTATCACAGCTTGATAACCCACAAGTCCAACAATTAGTGACTAAAGCGTTAGTGACTAATCATCAGTTTGCCATACAAGCTTACGCACTAGAAATAGCAGAGCAGCAATTAATAGTCTCCGGCAGTCAACTTTGGCCAGAGCTTGATTTGTCTTTTCGAAGTGGTCGCAATAAAGACAATCAAACTGATAGTTATGCCAATAGCAATTCCGTAAACTTAAATTTAAGCTACGAAGTTGATATTTGGGGTAAGCTCTCTGATGCAGATCGCATGACTAATTATAATTACCTTGCGCAAAAAGCCACTTTTGAGCAGTACAGGCAGCAATTGGTAGTCAACGTAGTAACGACTTGGTTTCGTGTTATTGAGGCCGACAAATTACTAAAGCTATATCGCAATAGAGTAAAAAACTCTCAGCAAAATTTAGATATTATTGAAGCAGGTTATAACTCAGGTTTAACCCCTGCCCTTGATGTGTATTTAACGCGGAATGATTTAAATAACGAATTAACAAGAGTATCAGAGCAAGCCACTGAAAAAACTCGACTGATTAGGCAACTTGAGCGACTTATTGGTGAATACCCAAAAGGTGAGTTATTAGTCGATGCTAACTTACCCTTGCTAACTAATGATATTCCTGTAGGACTGCCCTCTGAATTAATTAGTAGGAAGCCTGAGTTAAAAGCAAGTTGGTATCAACTACTATCTCAAGATGCAGGTTTAGCTTACGCGCATAAACAACGCTTCCCTAGCATCGTTTTATCTGGCTCTATCGGTGATTCAGCTACCGATGTTAGCGATTTATTATCGGGTTCATCACTCGCTTGGTCATTATTAGGCAGTGTTTCAGCCCCTATTTTTAATGCTGGGCGCTTACAAGCCAATGAAGAAAAAGTGCGCCTTGAACTCAAGCAGGGTGAGCAATTATACCTAGATACATTATTTGAAGCTTTTAGTGATGTAGAAAACGCAATCACTACCGAGAAGAATTTAAAGCATAGTTATTACACTATGTTGGCCGCACAAGAAAATGCCCAAATTGCCTCAACATTATCTTTTGAGCAATACCAAAGCGGCTTAGTTAGCTATACCACGGTACTTGACGCACAAAATCGTTCGTTCGAGGCCCAAACCACCTTAATCAAAATTAAAAACCAGCTCATTGCTAATCGAATCAATTTACATCTTTCTTTGGGTGGCGACTTCTCCGCAACGTCACTTGCGCCATCACCTACACTACAGGCCCAATAACCATGTCGACTCCCTTTAAGTATAAAAAAATATTAGTGCCTGTAATCATTATCATCGCCACTATAGCGTTAATGATGCTTATCTTTAACAATCCTCCTACGAGTCAGCGGGCTAAACCATCAAAAGCACCACAAATGACAGTAGCTACGACAACCCTTGCACCACAATCCTATCAAGTAATAATACAAAGTTTTGGTACTGTTAAACCGAGAACTCAAAGTGTGCTTTTTGCGCAAGTTTCAGGACAAATAAATCATGTCAGCAAACAATTTAGAGCCGGTGGTTTCTTCGAGCAAGGCGATATTTTAATGCAACTTGATGACAGAGATCATCGCGCTGAGGTTAAGATCGCCCAAGCAAGTTTGATGTCAGCCAAACAGAACTTACAAGAAGAAGTCGCTCGAGTAAAACAGGCTAAAGCTGACTGGAAAAGATTAGGAAATGGTAATGCGCCTAATGCATTAGTACTGCGTCAGCCGCAATTGGAGTCGGCTAAAGCGCAGGTGCTTTCAGCTGAAGCGCAACTTGATAAAGTGAAGCTTTCACTAGAACGCACCAAAATCATCGCCCCTTATGCTGGACGTATTTTAAAGAAAAATGTTGATATCGGTCAGGTAATATCGAGCAATACCCAGCTAGCTGATATCTTCGCTGTTGATTATGTTGAAATTCGTCTACCGATAAAAAATAAAGATTTACCCCTAATGAAGTTACCAGAAGAATACCGCAATGCTCATGAGTTATTTGAAGCGAGTATTAACAATAGTGACCAAACCACTAAAAACAATCCTTTGATAAGTAACGTTATTATTTCATCAGACCTTATGGGCGCGCAAGTGTGGCAAGGTAAAATTGTACGCACTGAAAGTGCTATTGATGAGATGTCACAGCAACTTTACGTGGTTGCACAAATTATCCGTCCGTACGACGGTGTGTACAACCAAGGTGCGCAAATCAAAATGGGCCAATACGTAACAGCCCAAATTACTGGTCGTGAAGTAGAGAATGCCTTAATTATTCCTAGCAGTGCTATTTACCAAGGTAGTTATGTTTATATCGTACAAGACGGATTGTTGATGCGTAAAGAGATCCAAATAGGCTGGCAAAATGGTACTGAATCAATAATTACTCACGGCTTAACTACGGGTGATAAATTAGTACTTACCTCTTTAGGCCAAGTAAGCTCTGGTACTCCTGTAGCAATATCAGGACAAGCATCGTCAAACAATCCCCCAAAACATCAGATACCCAAAGAACGTCTCAAGAAACTGCAAAAGATTGCTAATCAAAAGGGCATCACGGTTGAAGCGTTAATTGCTGAACGACAAGCGAATAAAAAACAAATCGCTAAATCAAATCAATCCACACAAGCAAGTAAGGTGAATAACTAATGATTGCTTGGTTTGCACGAAATCATGTTGCTGCAAACTTACTATTAATTACCATTTTAATAGCAGGTTTATTCAGCTTAACTAACCGTATTCCGTTAGAAGTTTTCCCCTCTTTTGCTACCGACAGAATCAACGTTAATGTATCTCTGCGTGGGGCTACACCAGAAGATGTAGAGAAGAGTATCTCTATTCGCATTGAAGAAGCGGTACAAGATTTAGAAGGGGTGAAACAGATTTCGAGTCGTTCATCTGAAGGCTCTTCAGCAGTGAATATTGAAGTTGAATCTGGTTATGACCCTCGCGAAATGCTCGCTGATATTAAAAGCCGCGTTGATGAAATAAATACTTTTCCTGCTGATGCAGAGAAGCCAGTGGTTTCGTTAGCAACACGAAAGCGTGAAGTTATTGCCGTAACGATTGCTAGTATTTATAGCGAAAAAGAAACCCGTGAATACGCAGAAAAAGTAAGGGATGAATTATTAAATATTGCTGCAATCACTCAAGTTGAGCTCAGCGGTGTCCGAGATTACGAAATATCAATTGAAGTTCCTCAAGACAAACTACGTCAATATGATTTAACCATAGCGCAAATCTCTTCCGCAATTTCAGACTCAAGCACTGACATCTCAGCAGGTAATTTAAAAACTAAGGGTGGTGATATATTACTTCGCTCAAAAGGCCAAGCTTATCGCAAAGACGAATTTGAAAAAATTGCGATAAAAACCCATGTTGATGGCTCTATTATTCGCTTGAGTGATATTGCAATTATTAAAGATGATTTTGAAGAAACCCCTGTACGTACACGCTTTAATGGCAAACAAGCTGCCTTTATCGATGTATACCGCCTTGGTCAACAAAGTGCTATTGACGTGGCTGATGCCGTAAAAACTTATATTAACGATAAGCAAAGTTCATTACCGGTAGGGGTAGAATTAAGCTTTTGGGATGATGACTCTCAAATTGTTAAAAACCGTATTTCTACGCTAACCACCAGTGCGCTGCAAGGTGGTATTTTGGTACTGGCTTTATTAACGTTATTCTTGAGACCTTCCATCGCGTTTTGGGTATTTATTGGCATTCCTATTTCTTTTATGGGTGCCTTTATCATGATGCCGGTATTTGGTGTCACCTTAAATATCATGAGCTTATTTGGTTTTATTTTGGTGCTGGGTATTGTCGTCGATGATGCCATTGTCACCGGGGAGAATATTTATACCCATTTGAAAACCGCTGAGTCTGGAGAGATGGCAGCTATTCGTGGCACGCAAGAAGTAGCGACACCGGTAACGTTTGGCATTTTAACAACGGTTGCCGCCTTCTTACCGCTGGCCTTTATTGAAGGTAATCGCGGCGCATTGTTTGCGCAAATTCCGGTAATCGTTATTCCTGTGCTTATTTTCTCTTTAATCGAATCAAAGTTTGTTTTGCCGTCGCATTTAAAGAATTTAAAATTACGATCAGAGAAAGACAAACAATCAAAGTTTAGCCGATTACAGCAAAAATTCGCTGACGGTTTTGAACGCGCCATCATTCGCTTTTATCAACCGATATTAAAACGCGCCTTAAGTAACAAAACCACCACATTAGCCGGTTTTGTTGGCGTATTTTTGATCATACTTGCACTTATTATGAGTGGCTGGACTAAGTTTATTTTTTTCCCACGTATTCCCAGTGAGACAGTACGCGCATCAATTACTTTACCGGCAGGTACTCCTTTTGAAGTCACCAATAAATATATTATGAAAATGGCAGAGAAAGCCGATGAGTTAAAAGAAAAGTATATTGAGCCTTCAACCAACAGCAGTGTCATTATCAATATATTAGCGACTACTGGCGGTCGTGGTGGTGTATCAAATCAAGGTAGTGTCCGTTTTGAAATCACCCCGCCAGAATCTCGAGAGTTATCAATATCCTCCCGTGAACTTGTCAAAGAATGGCGAAATTTAATTGGTCCAATACCTGGCGCCGAAAGCATTACTTTCAGAGCGGAAATAGGCCGTTCATCAGACCCTATTCATGTGCAATTTAAAGCCAGTTCTTTAGAAACATTAAAAGAAGTGACTGATAAAGTAAAAGTACGATTAGCCACCTACCCTACTGTATTTGATATCGCCGACAGCTTATCCAATGGTAAAGAAGAATTACAAATTGAGTTAACAGAGCAAGGTAAAGCGTTAGGCTTAACGCGAGTCAGTGTTTCCAACCAAGTACGTCGATCTTTCTTTGGCTCTCAAGTACAGCGTATTCAGCGTGGCAGAGATGATGTTCGGGTAATGGTAAGATTACCAATAGATGAACGTCGTACCATGGCTGATTTAGAAGACATTCTTGTTATTACTCCTTCTGGTGGCTCAGTACCGTTATCGCATGTTGCCAAGTTTATCCCAGGTAAGAGCCCCTCAACCATTTCAAGAATTGATCGATACCGCACAGCCAATGTAAGTGCTGATGTAGAAAAGTCAAATACCAACATGACCGTCTTACAGGCTGATTTAAAAGACTATTTAGATGAGTTAATAGTGCAATATCCGGATGTCAGTCACTCACTTGAAGGTGAAGCTAAAGAACAAAGGGAATCCTTTGGCTCACTTGGCTGGGCATTATTATTTGTATTTTTTATCATTTATGCGCTGTTAGCTATTCCTTTTAAGTCTTACTTACAGCCCATCATCGTCATGAGCATTATCCCTTTTGGCATGATAGGCGCTGTTATTGGCCATTGGATCATGGGCATGGAGTTAACCATCATGAGCTTGTTAGGCATGTTGGCGCTCATTGGTGTTGTCGTAAATGATTCTCTAGTCTTGGTTGATTTCATCAATAAAAAACGCGCGGAAGGCGGTGAGTTGATGGAAGCTGTGCTAACCGCAGGTGCTGCTCGATTTAGGCCAGTAATGCTAACCAGTTTAACTACCTTTATTGGCTTAATGCCTTTGTTGTTTGAACAATCAACCCAAGCACAGTTTTTGATTCCTATGGCTGTATCTTTAGGCTTTGGAATTTTATTTGCTACTTTTATCACCTTAGTGCTGGTACCAGTGAATTATCTTATAGTAGAGCGGATAAAAGAGGTTTTTTCATCTAAATCGCCTAACGGGCGACAAGAAATGACAACACAAGGGTAACTTACCTCACCTAGACTTATGCTCAACATTAGTTAGCTTAGAAAACATTGTACAAAACAAATACAAGAAGTGTTTGTTTTGTACCACAATCAATAACTTCATTAATTATTTTATAAATAATTCAATAAAAATGTATATTTCCCTTGTCAACACGAGGCGAAATGCAATACAATCGCCGCGCTGTTAAAGAGCAGCACACATATTCCAAAAGTATGTGGCAGTACACCTCAGTGGTGGCTATAGCTCAGTTGGTAGAGCCCCGGATTGTGATTCCGGTTGTCGAGGGTTCAAATCCCTTTAGCCACCCCATTTTTTACTTCTCCCTGAAGTAGAAAATAAAAGTTATAAAATGTCGGTGATTAGCGCAGCTTGGTAGCGCACTTGGTTTGGGTCCAAGGGGTCGCAAGTTCGAATCTTGCATCACCGACCACTTTTAACTTAACTCTCAAAAAACTTAATTTTCGGTTTCCTCAAGTTCAGTCGAAAATTCAAATCTTGCATCACCGACCACTTTTAACAATACATCAAACTTCGGTTTGGGTGTCCTCAAGTTCAGTCGAAAATTAAAATCCTGCATCACCGACCACTTTTTTATTTCTACATCCTTCTTAAAACACACAATATAATTCCAGTTAATAAGCTGATGCTGTCAATTTCCTGTACTAAGGTTAGTCTGTCGATCACATTATGTTCAAATCTAATCTACAAACCTGCTAATAAACATGTAATTTTCTAGCATATTTAAATTGCCAAAGGGCTTTAATTGATTCCTCGTGGCTAAGATATTATCATCTGAACTTATTGGGTGAGAGCTTTCACCTCCCTGTAGCTAATAATAAAAAAAAGGCTCTCCAATAGTATTGGTCAGATAGCCAATCTAGCTTAGCGATAACAATACTTAGAAAAATAATTTTAAAAGGAATACAAAATGAAATCTATTAAGAACATGGTCTTAAAAAGTATTTTGGCTGCTTCGCTTGCTGTTTCAGCAACGCAAGTAAGCGCTGATGGCTTCTATATTGGCGCTGGTATTTATACTCCTGAAGCTGAATATGCCGCGATAGAAGATAGTGATACTACGCCAGCATTTTTTGTCGGTTATCAGTTTATTGATACCAGCATTTTTATGCTTTCTGCCGAGCTCGGTTATTACGATTTAGGCAGTGTTAGTAATAACGGCGCTAAGATTGACTCCGATGCTTTAAGCTTATCTGCTGTTGCGTATTTACCGCTTGGTCCCTTTTTTGAAGTTTATGCTAAAGCGGGTGTTGCACAAACTAATATAGATTACTCTTTTGAAGATTCAACAACTGATTTAGGTGGAACTGAAGGTTTTGGAGGTATTGGTGCATCGCTTGATATTCTTGATACTTTTGATCTTTATGTTGAATATCTAGTATTTGATACTGAAGTGAAAACCGAATCTTTAGGTGTGGGTGTTCGTTTCGACTTCTAAAGTAGAGTAGCGCTGCAAATTTTTCAGTAAAGTGGTTAGAAGTTCTTAACCACTTTACTTCCTTTCTTATTTTCTTCGATGGGTTTAAAATCTAGGAAAGAAACGACTCACATCTTTCTCCATTACTAAAATCAATTAGCATAGATATTGTCTGTTAAATAAACTAAAATAATTACATCGTTACTTTTTTGTTACATCCACCTACCCGCCTGAGTTGTAATGATTTTGAAGTCTATAAAATGTAGTTTATTGTTTTTTAACCGCTTTACATTTTTTGTTATCTTATTTGTTGGTATTATTATACCGGCGTATAGTAATGAGCCCCTATCAGAGATGAGCAATGAATACTCTGTTGAGTTATTGACAGAGGAAGATGGTTTTGTTTCTTCTGAAATTTATTCAATCATTCAGGATACTCAAGGTTTGCTCTGGTTTGGCACCGCCGAGAATGGTGTAATGCGTTACGATGGCCGAAAAGTGACCCTTTTTGAGTTTGATAGCATTAGTTCAGAGGGCTTATCTCATAATGATGCTGGCAACCTCATGTTAGATCGTGACGGAAGAGTATGGATTGGCACTTGGGGAGGAGGAGCTAACCTTTATCAATCAAAAACAGGTGACTTTCAGCACTTTATTCATGACCCTCAACGTTCTGACTCTCTCTCATCTAATCGGATACAATCTCTATTTCATGACCAAAACAACTCAATTTGGTTAGGCTCATATGATCATGGTTTAAGCCGCTACCTTGGTAATAATAGCTTTGAGCATATTGAAAAAATTGACGGCGTTAAGTCCAGTTTATCTCATAATAGAATATGGGATATTGAAGACTGTGATAGTGATAGTCTTTGGGTTGCAACAAGCTTTGGCTTAAATTTATATAATAAAAATTTAAACACCTTCTCTCATTTTTTTCCTGACCCAGATAATTCTACGCCTACTGGCGCAAACGAAATTAGAAACATTTTAAAAACCTCGCAAGGTAAGCTTTATGTCGGCACACAAAAAGGTCCATTTACTTTTGACGTAGAAACCGGCCTTTTTACCCAATTAAAAACCATTGATGATGAATATATTGGCCAAGTGAACTCTATGATTGAGGACCAAGAAGGTTATATTTGGTTCGTTTCAAGTAGTGGCTTGTTTCGACAATCCAACACAGGATCTCAAATTGACAGGTTTAATCTTGAACACAATAATGGTCTTAGAATTATTTTCGAAGATAGCTCGAAAACAATATGGGTTAGTAGCGAAAATCACGGTATATATAAAATAGTTCCGCATCGTAAATTCAAATCGATCAATAACTCTGCGCTGACTGCGCCAAATGGCATAGCTATAGATGCTAATGGCGACTTGCTCATTGTTTCCTCGTCTTCTCAATTATATAAGTGGCAAGTGTCATCACAAAAGTTAGAAACATTATCTGATCCTATTTTTAGAGATGACAATGGTTATGGGGTAAACAGGTTAGTCGAAAGGCCAATTATATATCCTGATGACAATAATAATGTCTGGATTGCACAAGATGATGGCTTAGCAAGGTTCAACTTAAAAACTAAACAAGTTGAGTTATTACAGTATCCTAAATCTGACCCAAGCTATAGCCAATTTAGAGAGTTACGAGCCCTTAGTATGGATAAAAAGGCTAATCTCTGGATTGGTACTTATAAAAACGGTGTTTATCGTTACGATACTTTGACTAAATCATTTACTCATTTAGATGCTTCTTTAGGTTTATCTCATCCAGAAGTATTAGGAATATTTAAAGATAGCGCACAAAATATTTGGGTTGGTACAGGCGATGGTGTGAACCTTTGGGACGATATCAATCAAAAATTTATTTCATATAAAAGTGACAATACGAGAACTGATAGTTTATTAGGTCAGATAGTTCAAGATATTCATCAAGCTAAAGATGGCAGTATATGGGTTGCTACTCAAAAAGGCCTTAACTTATATCTACCTAAAACAAAAAGCTTTAAACACTTTGATAGAAGACATGGGTTACCTACCTCTTTAATACGTGCAATTGAAGATGATGATAGTGGTCATTTATGGCTGACAACAAACAAAGGTATTTCAAGGCTGAATCCCTTATCAAAAGAGGTTACTAATTTTGACAGCTACAATGGCTTATTAGGTTTAAATTACTATGCAAATAGCCTGGTAAGAGGTAGTTATGAAACGCTTTTCACCAGCAGCCAAAGAGGTATTGAATTTTTTAACACTTCGAATATAGAAGACAATAATAACGAGTACAATATTGTTTTAACTGGATTTAATAAGATGGGTCAATCTGTAACACTTGAAAAACCTTATTCTTATATTACTGAGATTGAATTATCTTACCTTGATTACTTTTTTTCTTTTGAGTTCTCTGTATTAGATTTCATCTCCCCTAGTAAAAATCAATATGCCTATAAATTAGAAGGCTACGATAATAACTGGATTGAGATCGGCAATCGTAATGTCGCTGCATTTACTAATTTAGATGGTGGTTCATATACACTATTAGTTAAAGCGACCAACAGTAGTGGTGAATGGGGGGAAAAATTACTGTCCATTAATTTGTCGGTATCTCCGCCTATTTGGAAGACTTGGTGGGCATACAGTTTTTATATTCTGGTGACGGTACTTTTGGTATTCACTTTCATTTACTTTAGAACACGTATACAGCAAACTGAAATTGTTAGGCAAAAGCAATTTGTATTAACACTGGAAGAGCAAGTCATTGAAAAAACCGCATCATTAAAATCACAAGCCAGTGACTTGATCGCTGCAAATAAAAAATTGGAAGTACTTACCTACCAAGATGGATTAACAGGACTATATAATCGCCGTTACTTTGATAAAACACTGACCCAAGAAATCAAACGGCATTATCGTCAAAAACAGCCACTGTCTCTTATACTTTGTGATATTGATCACTTCAAGCTGTACAACGATTATTATGGTCATCAGCAAGGTGATCTTTGTCTAAAAGAAGTAGCTCAATGCATCATTGATAACGTTGCGCGATCGACAGATGCAAACTGTCGTTATGGTGGTGAAGAGTTTGCGCTTATTCTGCCAAATACCTCAGAGGAAGAGTCGACAATTGTTGCGAAACGTTTATGTTTAGCAATAGAGAATATGCGTATTGCTCATGAAAAATCTAAAAATAGTGCCTTTGTCACGATGACTTTAGGGGTTGTCACCAATCCACCAGAACACAAAACCTCTGTTGACTCAATTGTCTTGAGTGTTGATAAAGCATTGTATGAAGGTAAATCAAAAGGAAGAAATAGGGTTGTTCGGGCTAATTAGTTAATCTGTTTTCTTATCATCTATTCAAGAGCTAATGGTTTATTGAATAGGTTCTTCAGTCATTGCCATACGCTCTCTAAGCCAGAGTTTAGCACTTACATTGTCAAAGAAAAATTGATGCCTCACGCCTGAATCTGTATAAGCCTTTTTGCATATATCCTGTGTCATGGAAGGCGTATCGGAATATTGCAAGTTGATGGCAACCGCACGTACCTGAACAGTTTTTAAATAACTCGTAAAGTATGCCATTGCTTCAGGTGTTGCTAGTGCTTCATGGCGAAGTATGACTAAACCGGTATAGTTATCCATATTTAGCTGTGGTCTTATTAACACTAATTGTTCAGCCATGCATTCAAAAAACTCAGTGTTACACGGCCCTTCAATATCTATAGTAACTAGATCATTATCTACTGAAACCTTGATACTTCCGTGTGACAAAAAAGCACGTTTTTTCATTATTTCTTCTATTTATATCCAATGAGTTAACTTAATAATATCAAAAAAGCATTAATAATGTGCGAGTATCTTATACCCGTTCCACCTGAAGATGCAGGATTCAGCTGGAATTTCTACCTAAATTTAATGGCCGACAATGGGGTATTTATACGGTATATCCTTATACAAAACATCAATATCAAAAAGTACGCCTGCTAATTGAACATATCAAAGATTGCTATCAACGGCAGGCAGAATATTTCTAATAGACGCACTTTATGTTGATATTTTTTGCTGAGTGCATTTTGAGTGCTCAGTGTTCCATTTTTATCTTTATCTGCCCCATAGCAAAGCTAACAATTTGTACGTTTGTTTTAATTAAATATCTGTATCTTTAAAATAACGCTGCTCACAAATTTAATTCCTAGCTTGACAATATTCATATAAACCATTGTTAAATATGATTAAATATCAAACAGAAAACCGAGTACACAGTTGATTTGATTAGCTTTTCTATTTGATGTTTATACGTAACTAGACTTTACTTACTTATACAACATTTACCTTACACAAGTAACTGGTTGATAATGAATTATATTCAAAATTTAAATCTAAAAGTGAAATTCACATTATTATTTATTTTTATTGGAATCCTGCCTTCAATCATTATTGCTACGATTTCTACGTCTAACAGTTCAAGTGACGTAACTACCAAAGTTTACAATCAGTTAACCGCAATAAATCAAATTAAAAAACAGGCGATCATTAATTATTTTGAAGAACGTCAGGCTGACTTAGGCGTTTTAGTTAATATTGCTGATACTTTAAAAACACGAGAATTTGAGCAGTTAACAGGGGTTAATACTTTAAAAAAATCGCAACTACTCGATTACATAAATCACAATAACAACCAATTAAACATACTAGCAGCCACCCCCGCACTCCATGAGTCACTCATTGAGTTAAATAACAGTTTTTCCGATAAAAAATCATGGCGAAAAGTACTAAGTGAACATGATAAGTCATATAAATCCTTACTCACCTATTTTGGTTGGTACGATTTTTTTATCTTAAATAACCAAGGAGACATCATTTATTCGGTTACTCGTGAAAATGATTTAGGAAAAAACGTCGTTAACGATCTAAAAAACACTTCATTTAACCAAGCATTTTTACGAGCAAAAACGTCATCAACGGATGATGTTAATTTTGCTGATTTCCTGCCATATCCGCCAAGTAATAACGAACCCGCGGCATTTTCAATAAAAGCGGTAAAGGTAAAGAATAAACGTATTGGCTATATTGCTTATCAACAACCGCTTGAAAAAATCAATGCTATCTTAGGAGATCGAACAGGCCTTGGTACTTCAGGTGAGTCCTACCTTGTCGGAATTGATAACCGTATGCGCTCGGATTCTTTTTTAGATCCGAAAAACTATTCGGTAAAAGCTTCTTTTGCCGATGATAATAAGGTTAATACCACAGCGACAAAAAGTGCCTTGCAAGGCAATAAAGGTACAGCAATAATACTCGACTATAACAATAATTCAGTAATCAGTAGTTGGGATTATATTCTAGTGGGAGAGCATGTTAAGTGGGCCATTATCTCAGAAATAGATGTCACGGAAGCACTAAATCCAGAGGTAACTGGTGGTAAAGAATTCTATCAAACCTATATTGAAAAGTATGGTTATTATGATTTGTTCCTTATAAAGCCTAATGGCCATATTTTTTACACTGTGACCAAAGAAGCTGACTTTAATACCAACATTTTAACTGGCAAATATGCACAGTCAAATTTGGGCAGTTTAGTTAAAGAAATAAGTCAAAGTAATCGCTATGGTTTTGTCGATTTTGCCCCTTATGCACCAAGCAATGGTGATCCTGCAGCATTTATTGCTCAGCCTCTGTTAAATAATCAAAATCAGCCTTCGATTTATATTGCCTTACAGCTTCCTCTTGAAGGTATACAGAAGATTATGGGGATTCGCGAAGGTATGGGCGAAACAGGAGAAAGCTACCTAGTCGGTGAAGATTTAAAAATGCGTAGTAATTCATTTCTCGATCCAATAGGACATTCGGTAAAAGCCAGCTTCGCAGGTACTGTAGCCCAAAATGGTGTTGATACCGACGCAGCCAAACGGGCACTAAATAAGGAAAAAAACACTGATATTATCATCGATTATAACGGGAACCCCGTACTATCTTCTTTTGATTATATTGATTTTGGTAACTTCAAATGGGCGGTATTATCTGAAATGGATGAACCTGAAGCTTTTGCTTCTATCTACAACAATACTAACTTTATGGTTATATTAATGTTGATTTTGGCCGCTGTAGTTGCCTTTATCGGTTTATTTGTGGCAAAAAGAACAGCCACGCCGATTATTGAAATAGCAAATATTGCTCAATCCGTTGCTAATGGCAAGCTTAATATAGAAGTAAAACAAACCTCTAAAGATGAAGTCGGTGTGTTACAACTCGCTATTCAAAAAATGATTTCAAACCTCAATAAGATGGTGCAAAATATTTCCGGTGTCGCGCTGCAGCAAGCATCAACATCGGAAGAGCTCGCTGCTATCACCACACAAACAAGTAACACAGTAACGGAGCAACAATCGATATCAGAGCAATTATCAACAGCAATGCAAGAGATGGGAGCGACCATTGGTGAAGTAGCACAAAATACAACTAACACAGCATCTGCAGTCGATGAAATTCAATTAATGGTTGTTGATGGTTCAGAGAAATTGGATGGCACCTATAACTCTATTGTGGCAATGTCAGCACAAATTCAAGAATCAGAGCAAAGTGTTCAAAAAGTTCGCTCTAATTTTGAACAAGTCGTTAGTGTACTAAATGTAATTAAAAGTATCGCCGATCAAACAAACTTATTAGCCTTAAACGCCGCTATCGAAGCAGCGAGAGCAGGAGAACAAGGAAGAGGATTTGCTGTAGTGGCTGATGAAGTGCGCCAGTTGGCCAAACGTACCCAAGAAGCGACTACTGAAATTGATGACATGATTTCAAATATCACCCTTGGTGCTAACTCATCAGTAGAAATAATGGCAAAGAGTGTGACACAAGCTAATGAAGTTCAATCGAACGCCAAAGAAGCCACTGAATTAAATAAAGTTATTTCAGATAAAATGCAAAACATTAATGATTTAAGCATACAAATAGCAAGTGCTGCAGAAGAACAAGCCGTAGTAGTTGAAGAAATACTGAAGAGTGTTGAAACACTAAATTCAGGGGTAACAGAAACAAGTCAAGCTACCGATAACATTGCCGAATCTAGCGTTGAACTAGCCAGGTTAGCCAGTGAATTAGAAAGTGAAATGTCCTTTTTTAAAGTCTAGACTGACGACTAAGCGTCATTTATAGCATAGGTACCATTGTATTAATAATGCAACGGTACTCTGTAACTTCAAAGTCTAAGTACGAAATCGCTCAACTGACTTGTTCAAATTAGCCGTTAAATCAGTCATTTTTAATGAAGCATCTCTACTTTCCATACTACCTTGGCAAACTGCATCACCTACAGCTTTAAAGTCTTCTACCCACGAACGCATATCAACCACTTGATTATGTGAGTGCTCAGCCTGACTAGCAACTTCAATACTCACACTGCTTAAACTCAAAATACTTGATTGAATAAGTGATAAAGAGTCCACCGTTTCTTGTGACAAAGAAACCGCTTGGTCAGCCTGCTTTTGATTATTTTCCATCGAAGTGACGATTTGAGAAATAGCCCCCACAATACCTGCTAGCATAGTATTTATTTCGATGGTTGACTGATGGGTACGTGTGGCAAGTGTTCTAACTTCATCAGCCACCACTGCAAAACCTCGACCAGACTCACCCGCTCTTGCCGCTTCTATCGCTGCATTTAGTGCCAATAAGTTTGTTTGATCAGCAATACTGGCAATCGTACTCACAACAGTTGAAACTTGATCACCCGATTTACGTAGCTCAATTAACATGCCCGATGAAGCTTCAATATCGTTAGCTAAGGCAGAAATACTGGTCGATGTTTTAGCAACCTGCTGTGCTCCACTTTCTACCGCTTGTGCACCCTCTTTTGCTTGCTCTGATGCATTATGTGACTGTTCAAAACCTTGCTCTATCTGGCTTTCTAAAGTCATCATACTTGATAACAATTGTTCTATTTTTTCATTCAACAAGTTAACTTGAACGTCTGCATTTTCAGACGTTGAGCCCAGTACATCAACGAGTTCATTAATATTATTCGCCATCTCTCTGACATCTGTAATACCGCTATTAAACGCCTTAAGTAGACGGTTAACACTTTGTGCCGCCAGACCAATTTCATCATTAGAAAGCGTTGGCACAACTCTCGTTAAATCATAACTTTTGGCGACATGGTCTAATTCTTCAGCAAGCTCTCGAATGGGTAAGGCTATTTTTTTATGAGAAAGGGTATAAGCAACAATAGCTACCGTTACTATGCTCGCAAGTAATGCGAGTACCAATAGTTGAATATCTGCGATTTCAGTATGAATTGCTGTCGAGCTATTACTCGCATTCAAACTAACCTTTGTACCAATTTCGGTTAACTTTTCTGAGATGTTTCTGGAATGGGAATCAACTTCAACCAAGATCTCTCGCGCGCCATCCCAGTCAACGTCATCGGCAGTCATAACCTGCTGAAGGCGAGTCATTACATTAACCAACACATCAATTTCTGCAACGATTGTTTGATGCTCTTGATGAGATGCTAAAGCGCCACCGTTGGCAAGTAATTGCTCAAAATGTTGTCTATTTTCACTCACCGCAGAAGAAAATTCATCCGCTTCAATCATAGTGCCATATAAACCATAAGCGCCTATCTGTATCGCATCTAAAGATTGTTTTACTTGTTGTAAATCATTCAACTCAGGCAAGGTTTCACCAATAAATTGGCTAGTCCGTTGCTTTACCTCACTAGCAGCACCAAACAAAGTTACTGAAGCCGCAATAGCGACAATTAACACTAGTAAATAACCTAGTAAGACTTTTTTACTAATAGAAGCCATTCACTTCTCCCGAGTTGAATATGATGAATATAGTTTACTGAATTACTTATACACTAAAAAGAAATCAAGTATAGGATATTGTCCATAAAAAACTAGTTTTCTCAGACATTTACAGCGTTCTAGTCTTTTTTCTAAATAGCTAAAAAACAATCATATAAAAGTATATTGATAATACGATTAAAACTTGCCCAATAATTTTTTGGATGCTTAAGTTAGGATGTTTCCTTATTATTTTTCCAACCAGTTGAAAAATTGGTGAATATACCCGAAGCGTCTTAATTTATGTCTAAATAAACAACGAATTCCCTGTAGCCATTTCATCGATAAAACGTTAACTTAGATGACTGGTACAATCAGTTGTTTTCTAAAAGAGGTTAATAATGACAAACACACAGAAAGAATTTGATTACATTGTTGTCGGCGCCGGCTCTGCTGGTTGTGTGCTTGCTGCCCGTTTATCTGAAGATCCTAATATTTCTGTATGCTTGTTAGAAGCAGGAGGCCCCGATAAAAGTATTTTTATTCATGCGCCAATCGGTTTAGCTGCCATGTTACCTACTAAACTTAATAACTGGGCCTTTAAAACCATCCCACAACCGGGATTAAATGGTCGAAAAGGGTATCAGCCAAGAGGTAAAACTTTAGGTGGCAGTTCATCTACCAACGCCATGTTATATGTTCGTGGCAATAAATGGGATTATGATAACTGGGCCTCACTAGGCAATGAAGGTTGGAGCTTTAACGACATACTCCCTTACTTTAAAAAATCTGAAGGTAATGAAGCCTTTGATGATGAATACCATAACCAAGATGGTCCCTTAGGTGTTTCAAATGCAACTGATGCCAGTAATTTAAATCAACTCTTTATTGACTCATGTGTGCAACAAGGCATAAAACATACTGATGATTGTAATGGCGCAGAGCAAGAAGGAGCCTTTTTATATCAACGCACCATTAAAGATGGTCAGCGCTGTAGTGCCGCTAAAGCCTATTTAACCCCTAATATTGCGCGGAAAAACCTTACCATCATTACTCATGCATTAACTGAAAAAGTCCTCTTTGAAGGTAAAACCGCTGTTGGTGTACGTTACAAAAAAAATAAAAAGTCTATTGAAATACGCTGTAATAAAGAAGTCATTCTCAGCAGTGGCGCTTTTGGTTCACCACAAATTTTAATGTTGTCAGGTGTTGGCGCAAGTGAACATTTGACCGACAAAGGCATAACACCGATACATGACCTACCTGGTGTTGGTCAAAATTTACAAGACCATATTGATTATGTACAAACCTTTAAAGTTGATAGTCGTCAAGATACTTTTGGTTACTCGATTAGAGGCAGTATACGAATACTTAAGTCGATGTTTGAATGGAAAAAACATCGCACCGGAAAAGTGACCAGTACCTTCGCCGAATCAGGTGCTTTTTTTAGTACCCAAGCCGATTTAGTTGCTCCAGATGCACAGTTAATATTTGTGCCAGCTATTGCTGATAACCATGCAAGAACGGTAAATTTTGGTCATGGTTACAGTTGTCATATAACCTTGCTACGCCCTGAAAGTATCGGAGAGGTGAAGCTAAACAGTAACAACCCAAAAGATTCTCTAGCAATAGACCCTAAGTTCTTTTCTCATGAAAAAGATATGGAAATAATCAAAAGAGCCGCTAAAAAAATGCAAAATATTCTTGAGGGAAAGCCGTTTTCATCTGTTCGCAAAAACATGCTCTATTTGGTTGAGAACGGTAATGACAAACAACTGGAAAACGATATCCGAAACCGTGCAGATACCCAATATCATCCATGTGGCACTTGCAAAATGGGACCTAAATCTGATGGTATGGCCGTGGTTAACTCACAATTAAAAGTTCACGGCATGGAAAATTTAAGAGTTGTAGATGCCTCTATTATGCCTAAAATCATCACAGGAAATACCAATGCACCAACCATTATGATTGGTGAAAAAGCAGCAGATATGATTTTAAATGATTAAGTTATTGGCGTAATAAATCGATAGCCCGCACCATAAATCGACTCTACAACCACTTCACTAATGCCAAGTGATTTAATTTTATTACGTATGTTTTTCACGTGAGCATCCACAGTACGATCTGAAATATCACGCATATCAGGATAGGCTAAGTCCAAAATTTGTGCCCTAGAATATATACGTTCTGGACTTTGGTAAAGTAAGTTAAATAAATTAGTTGACCAGGTATACCAATTGAACACTTTTTTAATAAGTAAAAGCCACTACTTAGTTTTCTAAATAGTGGCTTTTTGTCACTTACTGACAGTAAATAGTGATTGAATAAATAGTATTCATAACATCAATAACTATAGTTTGCTAAAGAAATAGGTACTATAACTAAAGGCAGCTTTAATATTGATGATATAAGATAAAGCTAGTGCGCATTAAGTTTATTTATATATAGTGTGGTATTTCTCGCTGTCTAGAAAGCTATAAATAGCTAACTCACCTGAGTCATGTAACACTAATTGCGGATGCTTTTCAGCTATCACAATTTCCCAAGTTCTTACGCCATCTTCATTAAATAAAGCTAATGTGCCATTTGTTTGCATCTCTAAGTAAGTATTAGCCGTCTTAGGATTACCATTAAGTTGGGCTTGCCAAATAACCGAACCATTTTGATAAAGGTTTAAGGCAAAGCTTTCAACCCTTAATTCAAACTCGCCATCATTTGAAGTGAGAGAGTGTCCTACGGGCATTGGCGTAAAAGGATTTAAAATATTATTTATGGTTTTCTCCTGAAATAAAGCAAAGTTATCAGGGTTAAACTCAAATACTCTGGAGCAATTAATAAAAGAATTCAATTTATTATAAGAATAAAACTGAAATGCCTTATCATTATCTTCTTTTATAGAGCCACAAGATAAATTATCTTGACCACCAAATCCTGCAAATATTGTATCTATCCCATTTCCAGAGTCAATATTATTAATACCTGTGCCTACGGTTATAGTGTCATTGCCATCCCCAGATGTAACGGTTAAAGGTAAAACCATTTCTCTTGCAAATACCTTATCGTAGCCATCATAGCTATTCACTTCAACAGATTTCACATTACCTACAACAAAGTTTTGCTGGTTATACGAGCTTGCTTCAACCGTAAATTCTACAGAAACATCACCATCGGCAGAACAGTTATTGCCACAACTTAAGTCATCTACTTTAATATTGTCATTTACTACACCGCCATAAATGGTTAGGTGAGTACCTGATTGTGTATATAACGGGTCAGAAACGGTTAAGCACGCGAATTTATTTTCAGCAGTTACAAATAACTGCTCAGCAACGATATTAACCTCCCCACTGTTTTGTTGTGTTTTGTTAACACGTAACCCATTGTAATCAATTACGTTATTCACTTCATCAATAGAGCAGTTGTTACCACAGCTATAAATAATTTGATTACGACATACTACCGCCGCATTGCGGCCATAACTATTATCTGAAACTAATTGTCCTTGATCGTCAGTTAAGTCTGCACTTAATGTGCGGCCATCGCCTAAATCATAATGCCCTTGCTCCACAACGACGATATCAATAGTTTCCGTTGCGTGTGTGCCATCATAGGATGTTGGCTCGCCTAATAGTAATGTTGCTGAGTTATTACCTACAGATTTAACCTGTACACTGAAGGGTTGTGTACCGTTGTAGGTGCGCACTTGTGCAAACACCAATGCATTATTGTAACTTCTATCAAATTCTAATGTGTAGCTTCCGTGTGCTGTACTAATGCTATGAGTCTCACCATCAATACCTAAGTCGGTTAAGTTTTTGCTAATAGCAATTATGTCAACAGTTTCGCCAAAATCATGATTGCCTTCATTCGACTCTTGGAACAAAACACTACCAGCACTGTTATGTAAACGTACTAAACCTTTATCTGAACCATTTTTAGTGACTGCTTGCGCGATCACAATCGATGATTTTTTTGCTTCTGCTGATAAACCGGTATTAGATAATGTGTGCTTTACGTTCTCGATGCGCTTTGTTTCTACACCCTCAAATGCAAATGTTTGACTTGAGATCGCTATCGCCAAAAAATAATAAAACCTCACTAATTTCATACCCTTACCTTTTTTCAATGTGAATAAATTTCAAAAAACACTATAAAATACAATTATGAAGTGAATAAGAAGAATGTGACAAGCCCAACAATATATTTTATGAAAAGGCCGTTCACAAATTCTCAGGACAATTTATTTTCAACCTATTTATTACACTTCTTATTCAATCCACATTTACCCATTACCCTCTCAATATCAAATCAGCCAGATGAAAATTTATTGACTGTGCATTGTGTTAAACATCATTAAAATATCGAGGTATTCATGCATTCAAAAAGTAAGCAGCAACCTTCATTCAACCATAATTGGATTATGAATAAGTTGGTAGGCATCAAGACGCACATTACTAGTTAGTGTTTTGGGTTTATCTTCAGTCTCAGTTTTGCTAGTGATGAACAATTACCCTATACCCAAGAGCAACAAACCTGATCGACATATCGAAGGATGATAACGGCTTTATGATGGAGCTAAATCTGATGATATGGCGGTAGTAGATGCGCAATTAAGAGTGTACGGCATGAAAAACCTAAGAGTGGTTGATGCGTCTATTATGCCTAAAATAATCACCGGCAATACCAATGCACCCACCATTATGATTGGTGAAAAAGCCGCAGATATGATTTTAAATGATTAAGTAATTGGCGTAATAAATCGATAGCCCGCACCATAAATCGACTCGACCACCACTTCACTGATGCCAAGTGACTTAATTTTATTACGTATGTTTTTCACGTGGGCATCCACAGTGCGATCTGAAATATCACGCATATCAGGATAGGCTAAGTCTAAAATTTGTGCCCTAGAATATATACGTTTTGGACTTTGGTAAAGTAAGTAAAGTAAATTGAATTCCAAATGAGTCAATTCTATTTCTTTATCTTGATAGCAAACCCTAAACCTTGACTTATCGAGTAAAAAACCAGTAACTCTACTATTACTATCACCATTAATTTTATTAAGTTGTGTTAACTCAGAGTTATTTTCAATTAACTCTTGCTGCTTTTTAACTATCTCTAAATGGATTGCAACACGAGCAAGCACTTCTTGATCATTAAAGGGTTTGCTAATGAAATCTACCGCACCGGATTTTAATCCTTTAACTTTATCTAAGGGGTCTGTAAGCGCACTAATAAAAATAATTGGGATATGCTTAAACTGTTCTATATTTTTTAGCTGTTGACAAATTTGGTAACCATCAACTTCAGGCATCATCACATCAAGTAAAATTAATTCAGGTAGGGGGGAATTACTTTGTAAATATACAAAGGTTTGTTTGGCATTAAGAGCAACACTCACTTGGTATTTTGGCGATAGAATAGCGCCAAGTGCATTAATGTTGGTGCGTTCATCATCTACAATTAATAATTGTGTGCTTTTATTTACCAATGTCGGCTATCTCCAGAGTTAAAGAAGAGAGTAAGTTACGTCATTATGACGCTTTATCTACTTAATTAATATCATCAAACTTATTAAATAGACATACCAATAGGGTAATTTTAATAATTATGCTTAAATAATAATTACTTTTTAGATAAATAGACTTATCAATGATTAAAAACTTAGCAAAAGGTATATTTCTCTTCATTTGGCTGCTCTCTTCTTTTAATGCTTTCACCTTGCCCATTGAGCCGTTCCAAATAACAAAACTCAATAAAGATCCATTATTTACTAATGCACCACTTTACTTAGAAACTGTGATTAATGAGCATCAATATGCCAACGGTCTTTTGTCAGATATTACTCAAGATGAGCAGGGATTTCTGTGGCTGGCAAGTCAACGAGGTATTGCCCGATTTGATGGCTATAAATTCAAACAATTCCGAAAAAACATTGCTGACCCTAATTCTATTATCAGTGATATAGCCATTAAATTATTTATTGATGTTCATAAGCATATTTGGGTATCAACTATCCATGGATTAGCTATTTTCGATCCTAAAAAAGAACGCTTTACCAACTATGAATTCGGAGCTAAAAATCATAACCTTTCCGCTACTTATGTCTATTCATTTGCGGCAGATCAACAAGAAGGTATTTGGTTAGCTACCAATAAGGGCTTATCGTATTATCACTTTTCTTCAAAAGATTTCTCACCTGCCCCTCACTCAATAAAGCTACCTAAGGCGCTTGGCAGCGGGAGTGTGAAAGACATAAAAGTCATGTCTGATGGCCGCTTACTTATAGCAAGTATCAATGGTCTTTGGCAATTCCAACCACTAACAAAAGAGTTTACCAAAATATCTAATGCTGAAATTAGCCAAATATTTCAAAGTTATCAGGGCCAAATTTGGCTCGGACTCATTGATGGCTCATTAGCCATACTGGATCAAAATAATATTTTACAGCCTAAACAGCTAAATAATCAAAGCTATGCCTTGCCAAAGGGTATTGTTTCAGCTTTTGCTGAGCCTATTATTGGCGAAATTTGGGTATCTTATAGCTTTAACGGCATTGCCATTATAAACGAGCAACAGTCGACCATTAAAGATAAGTTAACCGCTCAAATAAATGTGCCTGGCAGTTTAGCAAGTGACACTGTGGTGGCTATGTTAATGGATACTAGTCAAAAACTTTGGCTAGTAACCAATGGCAAAGGACTGCAAAGGTATAACCCAGCTAATCAAAGTTTTGCGACATTAAGAAGTATCCCGGACCAAGACTCCAGTTTATCTGACGCAGAAATATACGCTGTATCACAAACTAAAAATGGAGAAATTTGGCTAGGCCACAGTTATGGCGTTGATATTTTATCTGCTGATGGCAAACGTAAAGAGATACTGATTCCTCAATTGCAGAATGATGATTCAATAGAAAAATTGTCTATTTCAGCAATTAGTGAAGAAGTAAATGGAGTTATGTGGCTCGGCTCAAGTGTTGATGGTTTATATAAAGTAGATGCTAACAGTCATAAAACCTTAGCGCACTTTTCACTTGAAAGCGGCCTAAGAAGTAAGAAAATTCGCCATGTCATAGCGAATCAAGATGGCACTGTCTGGGTAGGGACTTTTTCTGGCGTACAGCATTTCAGCCCACAAACAGAGACGTTTTCTGATATAAATCTAGTAAATTCTCAACTAGAATCCACTTTTATTCGCGTAACTGACCACCTTGTCAGAAAAAATAAGGACATTATTTTCGCCCTAAATAATGGCTATATTTTAGTACCCCATAATAATAAAAATTTAACCGCATACAATTTTACTCAACAATCCATAAATACTAAGAACATGTCCTCTAATTTGATCACTGCGCTGGTTGAAACTGACCAAGAGCAGTTGTGGTTTGCTGGCTTGGAAGGACTAACGATAGCAAATAAATTATCACCTGAATCAGCCGACTTTAGTTGGCATGAACAGTCCAGTAAATTCTCAGATGAAAAAGCATTTACTAACTTACTTTCTGATAGTAAAGGTCGTTTGTGGGAATCAAATCTTATGTATGACCCAGAAAACCTGCAACTCCACGAGTTTGAAACAGTAGATAGTGTAGATGTCGGTAATGATTGGATTGGTACCTCATACAAAACAAAAGAAGGCGTATTACTGTTTGGAGGTACAACTGGTTTGTTAATGGTGTGGCCTGAATATTATCAAACAGAACATTTTCAACCCAGCGTTGAGGTTACTCAAACAAGTATTGAAGGCGAAAATATAGATTTTAAGAATGAGAACTTATTGCTTGATGAAAATGAGCGAAGTTTTATTGTCGAGTTTAGCTCTCTTGATTACAGCCTACCGCTGAAAAACAAGTACCGTTATAAGTTACTCGGGCTTGATGAAAGTTGGACTGAAGTCAGTGCTCAAGTTAGACAAGCACACTATAACAACCTATCTCCGGGACAATATGAACTAGTAATTGAAGGATCTAACCGAGAAGGTCAATGGAGTGAAAAGAAGCTAATAATACCGGTAAAAGTCACAGCTAAATACTATCAAAAATTGTGGTTTAAGTTGCTTTCATTCCTGCTTATAGCACTGATATTTCATCGACTATACCTTTGGCAAATGCGATTAGTAATTAGAAAAAGCCGAAAAATAATAGCCCGCAAACTTGAGACTCAACGATTATTAAATATAGAAGAGCAATTTAAAGAAAGAGAGCAAGCCCAGAAGGTGCTTGCCGATACAAATAAAGCGTTAGCTAAAGAGAAAAAAAAGGCCATATTAGCTACCCAAGCCAAAAGTCGGTTTTTGGCTAATATGAGCCATGAAATTAGAACGCCGATGAATGCTGTCATAGGCATGTCTTACTTAACCTTAAAAACACCATTATCTTCACTACAGACAGGGTATGTGAAAAATATTCAAGAGTCAGCCGAAGATTTACTGAGTATTATTTCAGATGTTTTAACGCTATCAAAAATTGAAGCTGGTGCCAATGAACTGATTGAAGAAAGTTTTTCTTTACCTGAACTTATTCACAGCAGTGTTAGTGTGCTTGATACATTAGCGCAACAAAAGGGTTTAGCTATCGATATTGAATTAAGTGATAGCTTACCTGAATACATCATTGCTGATAGAGGTAAATTAAAACAAATACTCATCAATTTACTTAGCAATGGCATAAAGTTTACTAATCAAGGTGGTGTCACGGTGATATGTCACCATAAATTTGTTGACCAACAACATCAGGTCTATTTTTCAGTACGAGACACCGGCATTGGCATTGCTCCGGAGAATTTAACTATAGTTTGTCAGGCTTTTACTCAAATAGATGATAGCCGAACTCGAGATTTTGAAGGCACAGGTTTAGGACTAAAAATTAGTCACCAACTTATTAACTTAATGGGCGGAAAATTAGAGCTCAGTAGCCAACTTGATATAGGCAGTTGCTTTTGTTTTACCTTAAACTTCCAAGAAGGTTTGATGCCGTCAAATGCAATTAGTGACATCAAATTACCTTTTTCAAAAATGGATAAAATCCATAATGCCAACGTACTCATTGCAGATGACCACCAAACAAATCGCTTGTTATTAACTGAACTATTAGAGCGAGTGGGTATGACTGTTAAAAAAGCTGATAATGGCTTAGTCGCTTTTGAACTATGCCAGCAAGAATATTTCGATATTATCATTCTTGATATAAACATGCCGATACTTGATGGTTATCAAGCGACTAAAAAAATTAGAGCGCTAGCGCAATATCAAGCAACCCCTATTATAGCAATTACCGCGAATGCTTTTGATACAGATCGTTCTGATGCGCTTAACGCCGGCATGACAGAGCACATAACTAAACCAATAAAACCCGAGCGCTTATACCAAAAATTAGCAAAGTGGTGCTACATTCCTCCAGAATCAGAGAGTGAAGATAACAACGCACAACAAAGCTCACAGGAGAAGTTGTTAACAAAACCTTTGCATATACAGCACAACCATTACCAACAGATGTTAAAAGCTTTTATTGAAGATCACCAAAACGATATTCAGCAATTACAAATGGCAATTTCAACAGCTGATTTATCTTCATGGCAACAAATAGTGCATGGCTTGGTGGGCTGTACTGGAAATATAGGTGCGACACTGCTTTACAGTGAATTAGTTAAGTTAAATGAAAGAAAAAACACCTATGTACCTGATCTCATTTCAGGGCAGTTATTAGACCTATTCACTGCAACAATCACTGAAATAAACACGCTTATTGAGCCCATGCATAGCAACTTAGCAACTGTGACAATAGGCTCTAAACCAGCGCTTAATCTTATGATTATTGATTTGATATCATTACTACAAGCTAACAGTTTCAATTTTCATGAGCCACTTAGACAGCTTACCTCTAGTTTGCCCACCGAATTCGAACAAGATGTTCAAGAATTACAGCAAAATCTAGAGGCGTTTGATTTTGAAAGCGCTATTAAGGTTTGTTACAAGTTACAACAACTTTTGACCCATGATATCAATAAATAGTGAACATTTACCTTTGAAAAGTTATTAATTTTATTGTCAATTCTAACTCAGTTCACATTCCCTAGTTATTCTCTTCATTCATAAATGATTTACATCAACGAATGGAGAGAAGAGTGAACAAGCTCAGTAGAAATTTTTTTAACTTAATTATCAGTTTATCAGTAACGTTAGTAGCAATAACTTCAGCAAATGCAGGGATTATCACTGAAGAATGGAGTGCCGTTCTTACTAGTGCAGATCGTAATAACTTGCCTGAAGGAGAGCTGTATACTTGGCAAGTCACTTATGATGACAGTGATACCCTAGCTTATGTTAGTTCGGATGGGGCAGATCAACTTTACAATACTGCTGATGATTTTATTATCACCTCCATTAATGCCAGCAGTCGATACCCTATTTATGGCAATATCATCGATTCAACAATTGGCAGTATTATAGACGAGCTAAGGCTCGATATCGCCAACTCACTTACACCTAGTGACGAGCTTGGTTTTTGGAATAAGTATGATTCACATCACAACTCTAGCTATTCTAATGGCGATAGCCGTAATGTTGAATGGAGTATTGATGATGCCAATTTTCGCATGGTGCACGACTCTTTTGATTACGCTAGTTTCAGTTATTACTACACTTTAAACGACGTAAATACCTACAGCACATTATTTTTTAATAACTTAACACTTAATAGCGTAACCCAAGTACCAGAGCCCGCATCAGCATTATTATTATTGCTATTAAGTCTGGGATTTTTCGCTCGTACACGTAAACTCAAAAAAGCTAATGTGGGTAAATAATGAAATTGATTATTAAGTTATTGGTAACAACGGTATTAAGTGTGGTGCTGTTATTACCATCAGCCCAAGCGAGCTTGCTAACTATTGATATAACCGACCCTAATAACTCGGCTAACAATGGCCTTTGGGATATCGATATTGTCGTTGGTAGTTCAATGGATATTGAAGCAATTTTGGCAGAGCAAGTATGGTGGCAAGATAGTGATTTAGCAGAAATGTTCATGGCAGCTACTTGGGATAGTTTAGGATATTCCCCGCAACTATCTGATTTATTAATGGCGCCCTATTTTGCATTAGATGCTTGGCTTATTCCTCCGCCAATGTCGACAACACCAAGTATTCCTCTAGCCAGTGCTTGGTCATTACGACAAGGAGAGGATGAAATCAAAGTCCGTTCGTTACCCGGCTGGGTTGATTATACCTTTGCCGTAGCAACGAAACATACAGAGGTTTCTGAACCAAAAACCTTGATGTTATTAGGTCTCGCTCTTTTAATCATAAGTTTACGAAAGAAATTAATTTAGCTCACGACTAAACTAAAACGGTCAAAAAACACGCAATAAAACCATAGCTGACCCGTAACAATATCTGTGTAACTGCCTACCATTAACACCCAGCTAGGGTAGGCAGTATATGAAAAAAAGAACTGACGGAAAATCTGTTACAGGAAATTTTTTGTTAGGTGCTTAACGTTTGTTTACGATTTGCCAATTTTACATAAAATTACTATTTTTCATTAATTCCACACTTTATAGCTAAATTTATAAAATCATGTATTTATTGAGGGGTAACAAATGACTTTACGATTATATATTACAGGCCGTGGTGAATGGCATTCTAGCAATGGTTACATCAAAGTGCCTAAAAATTGTACTTTTATGGCTCCAGTAACATTTACGAAAGTAAGAACTAACAATGATGTGAAACAGTTACTTGCTGGAAATTGGAAAAACAAACCTGACATACATGTAGGGGAATCTAAGCGTTTACCTAATTACACATGGTATCCGCAAAAATCAGTTGAAATAAAGGAAAACTTGTCTGCATTCGAGCTTGGTAGAAGAACACTCTCTAGCTTAAACAACAATAACAACATTGGCTTACAAAAGTATTTTTCGCCTATATTACAGCCATCTAAGCCAAGTTTTATCCATTGTGGTGATACTATCCTTATTTACCCTGATAGTGATAATCCAAGAAATGCTTCAGCTATCATAAGCTGTCCGAAAGATACATTTATGTCACTTAGCATTTTATTTAAAGAAATGGATTCAACCTTTAGCATTGCGATTAAAAAATACGGAAATATTGAAATCATATGGGCATGCTCACAAAATTTATTGCGATTAAAAAATACGGAAATATTGAAATCATATGGGCATGCTCACAAAATTTATCCATATCAAAAGATGCGAGTTTATCTCGCCTTACTAAAAACCCCAACCACGGCGGCATGGGCGGCATGAGCCCCGGCATGGGCGGCATGAGCCCCGGCATGGGCGGCATGAGCCCCGGCATGGGCGGCATGAGCCCCGGCATGGGCGGCATGGATGTAAAAACTGTTAATAATATTCAAAAAAAAACCATCAGTAAAATTAAAAAATTGTTGTTGGGAATAGGATTGAAATTTTATTAACCCCCTCTAAAATATTTTGAGTAATGAAGATCTTAGAGAACTATTAGCCATGCGGTTAGCAGGAAACGAAGGCGCGAAGTTCTGGTTAAACGTACTGACGTAATTTCAAAATAGAGGGGGATATAGGTATAAATGACATAAACATTGCTAATGTTGATGTTCACAAAAATTTTGCTAAAGTCATTAATACCGTATTCCCTCACACTCAAGTTCAACGCTGCATTATTCAATGAAAGGATTGGTAATTCAGTGAAGTATCTACCCTAGGAATATTCCAAAGCTGGACCCTTTATTTTATATGGGTATAAATTCAAGACTGTAGAGGGGTGTTATTTTAACTCAATAACTCCTACTCTCTTTCGGATGATAAACATCCACAAATTAATTGCTCTTGCAGTACGTATTACAGCAACCTGAATACGCTATGAGAATACCCAATACATTAGTAATGTTATTGAGCTAGAAGAGGATTTAAAAACGTTATGTAAAGCTAGATATTTATTCTTCACTTCTTATTCACTTCACATTTATTCAATAGACTACTAGTTTAGATACCTCCTTGCTTTTGAGCCATAAAGTAAGGCTACTTCCTGACAATATATTGAGACCTTATGACTCGAAAATTTAACTTATCAATGCTAAGCCTTGCGATGGCATCAGTTGGCTTAACTACTTTTTCTGCTACAGCGGAGCAAGCTGAACGCCCTGAATATTTGGATATGACGCAGCAGCAGCGAACTGAATATGTCACTGAGATTCAAAGCTTTGATTATGGCATTTTAATTGAATCAGACAGTGCTGATTATTCACAGTATTACAGTGGTGGCGCTTATGCTGCGACAACCGTAATGGGTTGGGCAGGCATGACTACTGCTGGCACTTATGGTGCTTATTATGCATTGGAATGGGTTGGCTATATTATCAGTGAAAGCTTAGAGCGCGCTGGTCATGATGAAGCGGCGGCTTACTTTCCGCATTCAGATCAGTTTGATATTGATTTAGATTATAGCAATGCCGATCCAAATGGTGATTTTGGTAATAACCTACTATTTGCCGTTGACTATGCAACAGGTGGCGATTCCACTGTGGTCATGGAAGTAGTTGCCGATGCAACAGCAAGCATGGGTTATGGCATGTATAAAGGCTTTGAAAGCAATGTACATTTAATGTACTACGTTTATGATGACCTAAAAGAAGATACCGTCGAAGAGACTGCCACCAATATCGTCTGTAAAATCCCAAGTGTTCCCTGTGATAGCAGTGATGATAGAGTTCCTCCTTACACTTCGGTAAATCGTGCCACTCATGGTTACGATGAATTTCAAACCATGTATGTCGCAAACCGTTCGTCACGTTATTACCGTAGCAGTCTTTATGACATGAGCTCTAAACAGGGTGGTTTTACTAATTTTGAAGGTGTGGCTACAGGTAATGGCAATGATTATATCTTTGGTAGTAATGTTGCCTATGGCGGTGGTGGTAATGATACTTTTGTCGATGTAATTAATGCCTACGGTGACTCTACCTTATACGGTCGCTCTAACGGTAATGGTGCTAAGAAAGATGTTATTGTTCGTGCCACTAATGCTTTTGGGGGTGAAGGTGAAGATACCATCATTGATAGCCATACAGCTAAAGGCCAGAGTGGTGATGACCTAATAATCAATGCCGTAAATGGCTACGGTGGTGATGGTGAAGATACTATTCAAGACTCTAACAGTGCTTATGGCGGCGACGGTAACGATAACCTATGGGGTAACGCTCGCAATTTCGGTAATGCCGGAGATGATCGATTAATTGGCTCAGATGCTTTATCACAATGGCACTGGGGTGGCGATGGTAACGATATCATTCAAGGTAATGGTGGTAATGATGAAATCTTTGGTGAAAACGGTTACGACCTCTTAAGTGAAGTAATTGAAGATAGAGGTTACAACTTAGTTGATGGTGGTGCTGACGAAGATTCATTACGTTTAGTGCTTAAAAACAGTTCAGATCTGTATATCGACTTTTCTAACTCAGCAACCATCACCAATGATATTCCAAGTTTTGATTTTGCCATTGTTGGTGACGATGCCATGTTACCCTTAGTGACAGTTAAAAATGTTGAAACACTGTTGTTTGACGATCAAAGTAGTTCAACTTTTGTCGCTGACTTTACTGGTTTGCCACAAGCGATAACTTATGAAGGCAACGCCTTAGCAAATACCGTGAATGGAGGTGAGAATCACGATTTAATTCGGGGTGAAAAAGGCAGAGATACACTGTATGGCGGTAACGGTAATGATACCTTAGATGGCGGTTCAGGCTTTGATGCTTTATACGGTGAAGCGGGCCATGATAGTTTATTCCCTGGTTGGGGTAGTGACTATGTAGATGGCGGTGAAGGTATTGATACGGTAAGTTATGCCAACTTAACCAAACGAATTAATGCTGACTTATCATCTAGTACTGTACAACAACTGGATTGGAATCGTACTGATACACTAATTAATATTGAAAACCTCATTGCTACAGATTTCAACGATACCATTACCGGTGACTCACAGGATAATCTATTAGTTGGCGGCTTAGGTGATGATGTCATTGATGGTGGTGACGGTGATGATACTTTAGTGGCCGTTGAAGGTGATGATACCTTTACCGGTGGTCAGGGCGCAGATACCTTCGAACTAGCGCATTTTAGAAGTAACGTACAAATTACTGATTATAACCATAATGAAGGTGATGTAATTCAGCTTGATGTTTATGCCTTAGGTATTCCATTGGATGAAAATGGTGATGCTATTGTTAGTTATTCAGGTGGCACACAAGGAAATCGTTACCATGCATTATCTTATGGATACCATAGCAAAGAATTATTATTAACAATTCCATCTGGTGAAGTAAGAGCCGTTGCAACCTTCCAAGCTGATAATGATTTTAGTACAACACATGTTGAGTTTATTAACCGCGATCCAGCTTTGTTATACAAAACCGAAGCAAATACCACCGTTAATGTGGCTCCGCCAACGTACAAGTTTTTAGCAAAAAGTAATGTCGGTAACTTAAACCAAAATTGGCAAACCAGAAGTATCAGCAGTAAAACATTTGCCGATCCTATGGTATTTACTTCAGCGCCAACCTATTACGGTGATGATGGTGGTGTGATTCGTTTAACCAATATAGATACAGATGGTTTCAGTGTTGCCTTTAATGAATGGGATCACCTTGATAATCAACATGTGTCGGAACGCTTTGATTACTTAGTATTAGACAAAGGCCCTGTCACTATGGCCGATGGTACACTTATTGAAGTGGGTAAGTTTATCCATGACGGTACAGGTGAGTGGCGTGATGTTGGTTTCACCGATAACTTTAGTCAAGCTCCCTATGTATTCTTGAGCATCCAAACTTTCTACGGAACGCAGCCAGTGGTAGCAGTGGTTAAAGACATTACTAAAGATGGTTTTAAAGCTGCATTAATGGAAGAAGAAGCGTTAATGGATGGCCATACCATTGAAAGCATTTCATATATTGCAATTCAACCCGCTAGCGGTACGCAGGGTATCTTTGATTCCGAGCAAGGTGCTAAGTCTTATAAACTTTTCTCAGATAGTTTAGATCATAACAGAAAGAAAATAGGACAAAAGACTTATTGGTTAGATGAAGATATTTCGCTTGATAATGAAAAGGAACATGTATTAGAGACCGTACATGTACTTGAAATAGGTGGTATTAGCTTAATACAACAAGTTTCACTTAATGGTGGTGACACTGTGAGTATCAGAAAACAATAACTGAAGGCCCACTTGCTTAACAGCAAGTGGGCCATTTTATTGAAATCAGCTTGCCCGTTAATTACATGCTCACTGCACATCGCATCCATACAACACGGAGTAACACTTTATGATGGTTGATAAAAAATTCACTTCACCTCACGTCGATAGTTTGCTTGAACATCCTGATTACGAACGTATTTTGCAGGAAGTGCTTGATGGGCAATATCAAAGAGAATTATTTGAACACATATGTTTAGAAGCAAGAGACGAAACACATGCACAAGCGCTTTATATACGTGCTCGATTACGTCAGCAAGTAAAATAGCGCAAGCTATACTAGAAACCATAAATAACTAACGACATTCATAATGAATTAGAGCTAAATATGAAATTTAAAGACAAAATAGCCATAGTTACTGGCGGCACAACAGGCATCGGCTTAGCTACTTGTAATGAATTAAGCCAACAAGGCGCAAGGGTTTATAACTTAGATATCTCTGTGCCTGACGCTAATGAACATTCATTTATTCCATGTGACATTGCTAGTTATAATGAAGTGCAAAAAGCCATTGAGAAAATCGTGGCACTCGAAGGAAAGATCGATTTACTTTTTGCTAATGCCGGTATTCATTTATTTGCCAATATTGAAGAAACTGATGTTGCCGATTTAGATCGTATTATTGATATCAATATCAAAGGCGTTTTCTATATGTTAAAAACCGTCATTCCTCTTATGAAAAAACAAAACGCTGGGAAAATTGTCTTGATGGGCTCAGACCAGTCTTTTGTAGGTAAAGGGCAAAGTGCTGCTTACGGTATGTCTAAAGGTGCTATTGGCCAATTAACTAAAAGTACCGCAATTGATTATGCTCCTTTCAATATACAAGTAAATTGCGTCTGCCCAGGCACTATCGATACGCCATTACTGGCAAAGGCGGTTGATCGTTTTGAATCCTTATCAGGTTTATCTAAGGCTGAAATAGCTACACTTCTTAATGAGGCTCAACCTATGGGTAGAATTGCCCAGCCAATTGAGGTTGCCAAAACCGTTAGCTTTCTCTTATCTGAAGAAAATAGTTTTATGACAGGCTCTTTAGTACCTGTAGATGGTGGTTATACCTGCCAATAGTACTCTTCATCATTTAATACATATCCCTTTTGAATGGGCAGTATACTAAATATTGTCCATTCTCTAATACTTTTACTCTAAGCGCTTTATCCCTACTAACTCATAATAAAAATAGTTAACTCACCTCAAACTGATGTTTACCGACAGCTTTATCATGATTGAGACTTCATACTCGCTTCACATTTTATTCCTACACTATTTGTATAGATTATTGCTGCTTATGTCATCAACATCTAATGAATGGTAGTTCAGAATATTCATTGTTTATTAACAGTTAAAATGAGGAGAGCCCAATGAATACGAATACTAACCATCAGTGTGATGTCGTTGTTATTGGTGCCGGACTGTCAGGTTTAACCACTGCTTTAGAATTAATCGGTAAAGGTAAGAAAGTTATCCTTATTGAACGCAACAATTCAAATAACCTTGGGGGCTTAGCCACTCAATCAGGTGGCGGACTTAATATAATAGGCTCTCCAGTACAAAAAAGAACGGGGATTATTGATTCGCCAGAATTAGCGTTTAAAGATTGGTGCAGTTTTGCTGAGTTTTCTGATTCTGATAACTACCCAAAAGCGTGGGCCAAGAAATACACTGAAGAATCGGTGGAAAAAATATATTACTGGTTAAAAGCTAAAGGCATTGGCTTTTTTCCTCTGGTTCACTGGGTCGAGCGGGGCTTATATAAACCGGGTAACTCTGTGCCTAGGTTTCACATTATCTGGGGAATGGGCCATAAACTTACCCATAATATTTTATCGTTTATTGACCAGCATCCAAACCGAAGAAATTTATCAATTTTATCTGGCCATAATGTCACAGACCTCACCTCATCTGATAATACACTTAACGGCTGTGAAGGTCTTATAGAAGCAACTTCAGGCGTATTTACGGTTCAAGCGGAGAATGTTGTGGTTGCCTCAGGCGGTGTAGTGGGTGATTTAGCATTACTGCGAAAATATTGGCACTCACCTTGGGGTAAGCCACCCGAGCTATTATTAAATGGCTCACACCCCCATGCAGATGGCAGAATGCATCAAGCAGCAGAAAAAATTGGCGGCAAACTCAGTAATATGAATGCCCAGTGGAATTATGCCGCGGGTGTTCATCACCCTAATCCTCAAATGCCACATCATGGTCTTAGTTTAGTGCCTCCTCGTTCCGCACTTTGGGTTGATTATCAAGGCAAACGCATAGGACCTTCGCCCTTAGTTTCATCATTTGATACTCGTCACCTTGTGAAAAGTATTTGCCAGCAAGACAAACAATACTCTTGGCAAGTCATGAACTGGAAAATAGCGGTTAAAGAATTATCAGTTTCAGGCTGTGATTATAATTTGCCATTTAAAGACAGAAATATTTATGAGTTATTAAAAACATTGGTTTTTGGTAACTATAAAGTGGTTAAAGAGTTAACTGAAAGTTGTATTGATTTTGTCGTGGCTGAAACCTTGCCTGAATTAGTTAAAAAAATGAATGCGCTTAATGGTGACGATTCGGTTGACTTATCTTTGTTAGCTGAGGAAATTTCAACCTATGATCAAATGATAGACCGAGGTATTAAATTTCAAAATGATGAGCAACTTAGAAGAATAGCACAAGTAAGACTTTACTCTGGCGATCGAGCCAAAACATGCCAATTTCAAAAAATAATAGATGCCAAAGCGATGCCTTTAATTGCCATACGAGAATTTATTATTTCACGCAAAAGCTTAGGTGGACTACAAACCAACTTAAAATCACAAGCACTTGATCTAAAAGGTAATGTCTTGCCGGGATTATACGCTGTCGGTGAAGCCGCAGGTTTTGGGGGCGGAGGAATACACGGTAAACGCTCTTTAGAAGGTACATTTTTAGGTGCTTGCATATTGACCGGACAATCCGCGGCGCAAGCAATTGCTACAGGAGGATAAAACTATGACAACAAGAGCAACAAAGCAGATATCAACACCAGAAGGCATTATTATTCAAACGGGGTTTCCTACTGTTATTACTCCGAGTAAGCCTCAATTCAGAGAAAAACTGGAACAGATTATTACTGAGCACCTTGACTGGTTTAGCCAATTGCAATTAGCTCAAGGTGCATTATTATTCCGTGGTTTTACCCTTGAAGACACCACTGATTTCGAGGCTGTGGTAAAATCTTTTGGTCAAGATTTATTAGATTATGTCGGTGGAATTTCTCCTCGAAGCAGGGTGAAAGGCAAAGTATATAATTCAACGGAATATCCACCCTACCTCTACATTTCACCACATAATGAAATGTCTTACCTCAATAGTTATCCTAAAAAAATCTATTTTTTTTGTGGTTTCCCCCCTTCTACAGGTGGTGAGACGCCTTTAGTTGATTGTCTACAAGTGACGCAACAGCTATCTGACGAATTAATGAAAAAATGCCAACGTTATGGATTGCAATCCCATCGAACTTACCTTTCAACTAGCCCGTTAAAAGGTACTAAAACATGGCAGGACGCATTTGAGACACAGGATAAAAGTGTTATAGAGGAGTTTGCTAAGCAGTCTGATTTAACCCTAACCTGGCATGAAAATGATGCCTTAACTTTATCTTCTAAAATCTATGGAGTTATTGAACACCCCGAGACCCAAGAAAGTATTTGGTTTAATCAAGCACACTTACAACAACCCTTTTTAGTCAATCAAGCTTGGTGGGTAAAATTAGGTTATCGAGTTATGAATGCATTATTTTATCGTGCCTATGGTGGTTATTACCGCACTACCTACGGTAATGGTGACAAGATATCCAAAAAAGACTTACTTCACATCAATCAAGTTATTGAAAAAAATAAAGTCTGTTTTACCTGGCGGAAAGGGGATTTTTTAGCGTTAGATAATATATTAGTCGCACATGGCCGAGAGCCCTTTAACGGCAAAAGACAAATATTAACGGCAATGACTTGAGCTCAAGTCATTGCCCCCTTCATATTCAATTCACATTTGAGTACTAAAATTGTACAAATGTTAAATACTTTAGTTTGAAGTCTTAAATTTTTCTGCAGCCAAAAAATATGGGCTGCTTCATTTATATTGTTTAATAGTACAAAGGGTTTTGATAGATGCTTATTAAAAACACACTGATAGATATTCTACAACAACGAGCTAAAACAGAGCCTAACAACAACGCTTACACATTTATTGCTGGCAATGGTGCAGAATTAAATAACTTAAATTATCAAGAGCTGAAGCAAGAGTCTTTAAGCATAGCGGCCACCATACAAAAAAAATACCCGTTAGCTGAGCATCAAGAGTCATCAATAACTCAGCAGCCCCGACTATTATTACTCTACCCGCCAGGATTGGAGTTTATTAGCGCATTTTATGGTTGTTTGATGTCAGGCAAGGTTGCAGTACCTGCTGCACCGCTTGATTTATTAAGGGTCGATCGTACCCTACCGCGCTTATTAGCTATTTTAGATAATAGTGGCGCCAGCACTATCTTAACCACGGAAAAAATCCATGCAGAAATTCTCAACCTATGTTCAAAAATAAAGAATGAACAAGTCGCTAACAATTCAGTAGCCAATACCTTTATGGACTTAATCTCTACGATAAACTGGATAATTACCGATCAAGAGGTGGATGGGCATTACAAAGAATGGCAAGCACCTAACATTAAACCAAGTGATTTGGCCTTTTTACAATATACCTCGGGCTCAACATCAATGCCAAAAGGCGTGATGATTTCACATAGCAATATTATGCATAACCTTGAAGTTATCCATAATGTTGCGCAGCAAAACCAAGACTCATGTTTTGTTAGTTGGCTACCTATGTATCATGATATGGGCTTAATCGGCTCGGTATTTTACCCGCTATATATTGGTTTTCACTGCGTACAAATGTCAGCAATCAGCTTTTTAAAAAGGCCTATTCGCTGGTTTGACGCGATCAATAAATATCAAGCAACGATTACCGCAGCACCTAATTTTGCTTATGAGTTATGTCTCAATAAAATCGACATAGAGAGCAACAAAACTCTTGATCTTAGCTCGCTTGATTTAGTATTAAGTGGCGCAGAGCCTATCAGGGCACAAGTTATTAAAGCATTTGCCAATAAATTCTCAGGTATTGGTCTTACACCCCAATCAGTTTTACCTTCATATGGTTTGGCCGAGTCGACCTGTGCGGTGAGTGGAAAGATAAAGTTAACGGAAAACAGCTTTAAACGCTTCAATAAAGATGACTTTGAAAAAGGGGTTGTCACTGAACAACTAACCAATACGTCAACTAATGGCGAAATACCTAGCGTAGAATTAATTTCTTGTGGCCCTCCGCTCCCCTCTGTAAAGCTAATCATCGTAGATCCGACGACTATGCAACCTTGTGCGGCTAATCACATTGGCGAAGTATGGCTAGCGAGTAATAGTATTGCTCAAGGGTACTGGCAATTGCCAATTGAAAGTAAGCAGAACTTTGCACTCACATTACCCAATGATAATAACCCCATGTATTTAAGAACCGGAGATTTAGGTTTTTTATTTGATGGGCAGCTGTTTATTACTGGCAGGATTAAAGACTTAATCATTATTAGTGGTTTGAATTATTATCCGCAAGATATTGAATTATCAGTTGAACAAAGTCATCCAGAAGTTCGTTCTGGCTGTTCTGTCGCTATATCAATAGATAAACAAGAACATACGGCACTTTATATTGTCGCTGAAGTTAGGGCTAAAGCACGTGAATTGTCTAATGAAATTAAGGAAGCGATCCGTCGTAAGGTGAATGCTGAACACAGTATCTTTATAGAAGATATTTTTCTGATTCAACCAGGGAGTATTAATAAAACATCAAGCGGAAAATTGCAACGTAATGCTTGCAAACAAGACATCGTATCTCACCGTTTGAAATGTATATAAGCTTATTCGAAGGTAAAAATAATGACACAAGCACAAAAAAATCACGTAGATAACTTAAGCCAGCAAGCGTTAACAACATGGTTAGTTGCTCAAGTAAAAACTATCGCTAAAGTTGAAGCTGATGTAATTGATATTAATGAACAGTTTATTAATTATGGCTTAAATTCTGTAGACGCCGTTAATTTATCTGGTGAGCTTGAAGACTATCTAGGCTATGAAATTCCAGCTTCTATTATGTATGAATTCTCTACTATTAATGAATTAGTACAACACCTTAGCTCTGAATTTAATTCGACTCTCACTGCACAAGGTGAAGATTAATGAACTCTACAACCACTAAAGCAAACCTAGGTGCATCAAAAGAAGCCATTGGCCACCATTATGATGTTGGCAATAACTTTTACAAACTTTGGTTAGACAAAAATTTAAATTACTCCTGTGGTCATTGGCAGAATGTTGATAATTTAGAAGACGCACAGCTTGCAAAAATTCATCATCATATTCAACAAGCAGGGGTGAAAAAAGGCGATCGTGTACTAGATATTGGCTGTGGTTGGGGTCATGCATTACAAGTACTCACTGAAGATTACCAAGTAAAAGAAGCGGTAGGTTTAACCTTAAGTGAAGAGCAAGGTGTTTGGCTTGATAATATGTCGTTACCTAATACCACGGTTCGTGTTGAAAGCTGGACTGATTACCAGCCAGATGAACCTTTTGATAGCATAATATCATTAGGCGTTTTACCACATTTTTGTCGTACCGAAATGACTATTGAAGAAAAAACCGCGATATTCAGACGGTTTTTTGAACAATGCCATAGTTGGTTAAAACCAGGTGGAAAAATCTCTTTTCATTGTTTGTTTTCAGGTTATTTACCTGCGGATCCTAATTCGACTTTGCCATCAAAGGAATTTTTATTAAACGAGATATTTCCTGAAAGTGACATTATTCCATTATCATCAGTATTGACTGGCTCTGAATCATTATTTGAGATTCACAAAGTTAGTAATCATACCGATGACTATCGTCGCACTTGTAGAGCTTGGCTTGATGGATTGAAAGCGAATCGTGAGGCCGCTGTGAATGAAGTGGGCGAGGAAGTTGTTAAGCGTTATGAATTTTTTCTGCGCTTATCTGTGATGGCATTTGAAACAAAATCGGTGTCAGAATACAGCGTCACTTTGCAACGTATTGCTCCACCGGCTGGCAGTCCTATTTATTAAATAAAGGCCCCTACCCCATAAGTAGTAACGAAAGTTTCTACTTATGCAAAGTATTTTAAAGTGAATTTTCTATGGCTGTTATTGTATCAAAAGCAAGTTTATATAAAGATTATCAAAATATTTTTAAGTTAAGGTACCAAACTTATTGCATCGACAACAAATGGCTCAAATCCTCTCATTATGAACTTGAACAAGAGATTGATCGTTTTGACAGTCATGCTACTCATTTTATTGCTACAGAAAAAAGTGGCGGTGATATTTTAGGTTGTGTACGTTTGATTGATAAAAATCCAATCATAATGACAGATCACTTATTTAAATATTTTCAACATGAAAAAAAGTTAAAAAAAGAAAGTTCTGGTGAGCTTTCTCGCCTTGTTATCACCAATTCACCTTACCAACTACTTGTGTTAAAAAAGTTATTTTATGCCGCTTTAAATCATGCTGACAACAATGGTTTTGAGCATATTTATCTTGCGGTATCAGAGCTGCATATGAAAATTCTAACCAGTTGGAAGTTGTTAAATATTAATTTAGTCAGTGAGACGCCTAGCACACGATATTTTAACGATAAAAAAGAGTATTTATGTTTGATTGAAATGAAAGATTATCAAGCTGTACTTGTTGATAATATTGAGTAATTAAAATTAGCTTCCTGTTGGTTAAGTTAATGTACCCCTAGCGTTTACCTATCACTAAAACAACATTTTTACACCAAGACTGAAGAGTAAGATACATATTTTAGGTCACTTTTCCTTTACATATTTTTTACACTCTTCTCAGTCAGTTCACATTTCATAATTAAACTATAAATATCTTTTTCATAGCATGAGATTTTAAGACTTATGCTGAAAAAACATTCCTTATAGAGATATTCATGACACCTAAGTATCAGCATAAAACATTATTTGGTTATAACTGGATTATGAAAAATTGGCAAGCAGCCAAACCAGCCTTATTTCTTGGTTTACTGGGAGCGACATCAATGAATGTTTCTGCCAATGAAAACCAACTGGAATACAATGAAGCACAACAAAATTTAGTCGACTTATCAGCTAATGATAACGGCTTTATGATGGACACCGAGAATGCCGATTATTCTACTTACTTTAACGGCGCAAATTACTTAGCAACCACAGGGCTAGGTTATGCAGGTATGAGTACCTTAGGTACTTACGGCGTTTTTTATGTCGTCGACTTTGCTGGTGTTATTGTCGGTGAAGCCTTAGAGCGTACTGGTCATGCTGATGTTGCTGCCTACTTTCCCAATAACAATGCGTTTAATATAAATATCCATGTTAGCGATGACGAGTTTACCGATGCATTAGAAGTTGCTTGTGACTGTAATATTGACTGGGGCTTATACGCCAGCATACTGACCGATGCCAGTTTTACCATGACAGATAAGATGTTCAGTACACCAACCTCTATTGTCACCGCTATTTTTGCCCCACAAGTATTTGCTGAAGATTTGCTGCAAGATGGTGCTAGCTTACTGTTAAACAGTGGTTACGATGGTGAACTTCGTGAAACACTCGAATTGATTGATTCTGCTTATGGTGATTACAACCATTGGCAAGATACTGAATATGCACAAGTTACTAATCATAACCACAGTGATTTATTTACCTACCTGTATGTACCTGATCCAAACAGTCGAAAATTAACAGATGCTAATGGTGAGTATCATGCACAATTTTCCCCTTACCTGCTAACAGGTCTTGGTAGTAGTTGGGGATATACGGCATGGGCGGGTTGGGACAAACTCTACGCATACTCTGGTGCAGGCAGTTATTTCATTAATAATACCTGGGTCAAATTGGAGAATAGTTCAGCCTTCAATTGGTATTCTGATGCCACTTTGGTGGGCAATAAAACGGTATACGCTAACGGTGGCAATGACACCATTATCAACTCTGATTATGCCGAAGGTGGTGGCGGAAAAGACATTTTTGATAATGTTTATGAAGCTTATGGGCAAAATGGTAATGATTACATTCGTGGCTCATTCCGTGCCTACGGTGGAGATGGCAACGATATGATTGTTGAAGCGCGCCGTGGTGAAGGTGGTGATGGCAACGATACCATTATGAATTCCGATAGTGGCTATGGCGGCGAAGGTAATGATCAATTATTCAATAACTGTGGCTCTTATGGTGGTGCTGGTGACGATTATATTGTTGGCAAGCGCTATGCCTCATTCTCTTGTAAATTGGAGGGCGGTGACGGTAATGACCATATCAAAGTAAAACGTGGTGATAACCGTGTTTCTGCAGGTAAAGGTAACGACCTTGTTGAAGTGTCGATTGAAAATACCACAACATTGTATTCGGGCACTGAAAAATTAACATCAAGCATTTATGGTAATAGCGGTCGCGACGCAATAAAAGTGACTCTTTCTCATCAGGCTGACCTTAATGTCACCCGCAATAATGCCGGCCGTTATACCTTTAAGGGAATCTACATAGAAACTACCTTAGGTGACTTTGAGGATTACCTGTTTATCTTAGACACTGAATACAAAGTTAATGTCAGCCCTATCAGGCATGATTTAGAAGTTATATCGAACCGTGGCAGAAGACATAACGCAAACTTTATCAGTGGGAAAGGCAATGATTTAATTCGAGCTGGTGCTGGAGATGACCGTATTAACGGTGGTGAAGGTAACGATATTATTGATGGTGGCACAGGTAACGATACCCTAACCGGTGGCCTTGGTGATGACTTGATTGTTCCTGGTGCAGGTAGTGACATTATAAATGGCAGTGATGGTTTTGACACCATAACTTATGCTGATGAAACCGCTGGTATTGAAGCTATCTTTTGGCAAAAATCGGTTACCTCTTTAGCGCGTAATGAAGTAGATACCATTGAAAATGTTGAAGGTATTATTGCCACTGAATTTGATGATGTAATTGCAATGGCGGGTGCTGTAAATAATATCGTCAGCGCTGGCGCGGGCGACGATATCATCCACACGTTTGGTGGGGATGACATTATTAATGCGGGCAGTGGTAATAACCGTGTTTTTGCCGGTAATGGTATTGATACTATTGATTACTCGTTATCTTCATCGTCTGTTACTGTGCATTTAGCTAATGAACAAGCAACACATGGCCAATTTACCGATGAGTTAGAAGTGGTTGAAAACGTAAAGTCATCTCGCTTTAACGATACGATTACGGGTAGCGATGTTGATAATGTTTTTTACGATATAGACGGTGCTGATAGCTACCACGGTGGCAACGGCAACGATACACTCGATTATACTCACAGCGCAACAAAATATGGTTTAGATGCGAATTTATCCGCTAATCGAGTACATGTACGTGATGAAAACTACCACATTCAGCAAGATAGACTCTCGAGCATTGAAAACTTAGTTGGTACTGCTTTTGAAGATTATTTAACCGGCGATAACGGTGCTAACATCTTAAATGGTGCTGATGGTAATGACTACCTATATGGCCGTGACGGTAACGATACTTTAATTGGTGGTGCTGGCCATAACACCTTAAATGGTGGCTCAGGCAACGATACCTTTATAATTGACCGTTTATCTGACAATCGTAATTCAACTATTATTGAAGATTTTCAAGCTGGCGATAAGTTGAAGTTAGATGCCCAAGCATTAACCATTTACCCAACTATTTTAGGCACAGTAGATTACGGTGTTGATACTCAAGGTAACCAACGTGATTTGTTAGTTGAAAACGACCAGCTGATCTTACGCTCTGCTAATTCAGATGTTGTTTTGGTGCGCTTTAATACCGCGCAAAATGAGCAGACTATTATAAACGCGATTGAGTTTGATAAGTTGATCCCACAAGACTTGGAAACCATTACTTTCAGTCAAATACAAGGTCAATTAAAACAAATCTCTATTGCTGAAGATGGCACTACCTGGGGCGTATCGGCAAATGGCAATATTTATCGTCGTGATGCAAATAGCTGGACTAAGATCGCAGGTGCATTAGATAACGTTTCAGTTGGCTCGGCGAACCATGTCTGGGGCGTAAGTAGTGATAATAAAATTTGGAAATTTAATGGCAGTGGCTGGAATCAAATAGGTGGTGGATTAACGCAAATATCTGTAGGTAGTGATGGCAGTGTTTGGGGTATCAATAGCGCCTGTAAAATTTACAAAAGACAAAATAACCGCTGGGTACGCATCAACGGCTGTTTAAAGCAAATATCAGTGGGCTCTGCCAGTCATGTATGGGGAGTTAATGCTTCTGAAGACATCTATCGCCGAAATGGTAGTAGCTGGCAAAATGTTGCAGGTAAGATGGCTCAAGTTAACGTCGCAGCAGACGGTAGTGTTTGGGCAACAGATAGTAGCGGCAATGTTAATTTCTACTATAACGAGTGGCTAAAAGTAAATGACAATGTCAAATACGTGAGCGTAGGCAGCAGTAATCAAGTGCGGGTAATTAACAAAGATGACCGCATTTATCAGGCAAATATTGATAATGGCATTATCGGTACCCGTTCATTAATTGATACGCATAGCGGCCCATCGCAAGTAAGGATCAGCCTTAAAACCTATGATAATAAATATGTTGTAGCAGAAGGTAACGGTGGCGGTGATGTTAATGCCAATCGTACCGCTGTCGGCCCATGGGAAAAATTTACCTTAATTAACCACGATACAACAACCTGTATCAACGATGGCGATCTGGTTTATCTAAAAACGGATAATGGTCACTACTTTAGAGCCACTTCTCCAAACAGTTATTTAGATGCGAGAGCGAGTGCTAAAAATGCTTGGGAGCGCTTTACGTTTAAAAATCTTACGGACAATGTGGGCTGTTTAGAGAACGGCGATCGCATTGCATTAAAGAGTGCCCACGGAGGTTGGGTCAATGCTGGTAATGGAGATGCCAATGCACAATTAGCGAGGTTATCTTTCTCTGGTAAGTTCACCTTAAACTTCCGCTAAGCTATTGCTTAACATTACGATTGATAAATTTTATTCGCTTGTGATCTTATCTTATAGTAATCATTTTAAGGTGATAAAACTTAAGCAATTGGTTAATAAAATCAAACTCCGATGATCATTTATCATCGGAGTTTTTTATACTTATTTATTAGCTATACGTGTCACCAGTTTCACACTCACTTCACATTTCATTTATAGAATCTGTTCAATTGTTATTGGGCTTTTAGCTTAATAAAAAATTAATAATTCCTGGATTTTTAAAAAATGAATAACCTCGTAAAGATGGCGTTTATCGCTGCAATTCTATTCAGCTCACATAAGTCTTTTGCAAAAATCATCACTTGGGATTTTGAATTCGAAGTCAGCTTTGTTGAAGATAGAACCAATGGCGGCTGGACAAATCCATTAGTAGCGGGTGATATCCTTTCAGCAAGCTTAAGTTTTGATGACAATATAGGCATTGTGAGTGAATCGTCTAGCCAAACGTTCTTTGATGCCAGTAACGTTGTTTACGATATATCGGCACTAACAAGTGATGATTGGCTCAATAATCTAGCACCTAATTCATGGGTTACTCACTCAAATTCTCGTGAAGGTATGACTATTCAGTCAGCTTATTCTATCGATAATGCTTTAATAGGGGATATTAACTGGGAAGCGTTAATATTTGGCTTTTTAGATTATGATGCTGCCACTCCGTATACCAGTTTTCCAAAAGATTGGGGCAAAACAGCTGTTGGATTTACTTATCATAGAGATTTAGATGCCAATAGTAGTGGCTCTGAAATTTACATCACTGGAGAATCAATTTCAGCCACACAGCGAATGATAGTAACTGAACCAACAACATTTCTTTTATTTCTACTGGCAATATTATTTATCGGCTCTCGAAAGCTCATAAAATAAAATGAATAACATCAACACTTTTACGATGTAACAATTCAGGCTCAAGGACGAGCATCTCCTATATATAAATAACAGGCGCTAATAGGAAACAATGAAACGTTAACTTGGTAAACATCATGATTATCTATAATAATGGTTAAATAGGAGTTTTATATGTATAAATTTAGAATCACTGGTACTTACCAAATGTATTACAAAATTTTTATTACCTCATTATTTTGTTTAACTTTAGCCGCCTGCGGAGGTGGAAGTGATTCGAAGAGCGATAATGGCTCTGAGGTTATTGCACCAACGCCTGACCCAGTACCAACGCCAGACCCAGTTCCAACACCAGACCCAGATCCAACGCCAGACCCAGATCCAACGCCAGACCCAGATCCAACACCAGACCCAGATCCAACGCCTGACCCAGATCCAACGCCTGACCCAGATCCAACGCCTGACCCAGATCCAACGCCAGGTGAGTATCTCGATAATCCTGACTTAAATGAAACAACCAATGGCATGCTCAACGCGGTATTAACTAATAGAAATCCAGATTGTCGTGCTTATGTCACCGATGCAAATAATGGTGATTATGGCTCCGCTGGAATGAATGACCGCTCAAACCTTGCCGCTAATGCCCCTTATTTTCCTGGAACGGATAAAGAAAGTATTGTAATTATTGATTTAGTCATTGTTAGTGGTGGTTATATTCAAGATCCTGCCAAAGCCAATATAGCGGGTGGTTGGAATTATAAGTCGGTAATTGAAACCAGTAATCCTGAACTAGCTACGCATTGCCGTATGCGTCACAACATGATCCCAAATCATGATTTGGGCTGGGATGTCGGTTCGCCTAATCAAGATAACGTTTGGGTAACCGAAATAGATCACGATGACATGCAATTAACCTACCTCCCTATCAACCCTATTATGTCAAACCCTAGAGTTGCTGATGATACCGACCGAAATCCGACTAATTTTATGGATTACGATGGCATTTTATTGAATGGTGTTGGTATAGCGATGGACTCCGGCTTTTGTTATAACCCTGAACATGCGAGGGTAAATGAGGCTGGAAACTCTACTGGTTGTGGTGATGGCTCTGTTTGGTTTGAAATTCCTGCGTATACATTACAAGAGCCAACAGCAGAAAAAATGGCGGCTATTTTTGATGAATATTATGGCCATGGCTTTGAAGGTACTTACCATTATCACGCGATGACACACCCGCTGCAAAGCAATGATGAAGCAACGATATCACCAGGGATTAATGGTTCTCCCCTAATAGGCTTTGCTAAAGATGGGTTTCCATTGTTTGGTATGTGGTTTGTAAATCAACAAGGGGATTTAGTTAAAGCAAAATCCGGTTTTACCTTAAGAAACTGGCAGTTAAACCCTGATGAGAATGGCGTCGGACAATCGCGTCTCCCCTACACCGATACACCTGCATTTAAAGATCATGGTACACCGCCAACGCCATGGGATGTTATAAATCGCTCTGAAGACTTTGACTTTAGCTTTACCAATCAACCTTTTGGCATCCCATTTGGTCGATACATAGATGACTGGGTTTATGACAATGGCAATACCGGTAATTTAGATGAATGTAATGGCGCAACGGATATCAACGGAGTTTATGGTTATTACATTACAGAAGAATATCCTTATGGACCTATCTGTACTTTCGGGATTCATGAGCCATCGTTTGGTAAAGTACCGCCACTACGTTGGGATGATGAACTGGCTGATCCATCAGCAACCATTGATGAATTCGGTGATAAAATCAACGGCCATTAAAAACAGTATGACAAAGTGAGTTTGAATTGAAATTTTGTTAATTTTAGTATTGAACAATTGTCGTCTTGCTGCATGACTGAAAACAAAAATTTCACCTTGAAAAACTGTTAAAATTGCCAATCAGACTCACAGTAAACTAAGTGAGCTTTAGGCTCTGCGCCTAACTTGATTTTGCTACCTGATAAACTTGCTTGGTACTGACCTAAACGTAAATCATCTTGTGGCTGCCAGAGCTTGCTCTGATTTATTTTAAATTGATTCAATACACTAATAGCCTCTGTTGCAGAGCCTACCTCATAATATGCCCGCGCCAAAAATACCGCTTGTAGACGGGTAGTAATTTTTTCATCCGCCATCGCAATTACCGCTTGATAATCATTACGCTCTAAATGAACTCTCATAATAGAGTAGTTGCTATAACCCAAGGTGGTCGACATATTCAGTTGTGCATTAAGCACTTTGGCCTCACTTAGTTGTTCAAGTGCCAGCTCAAAATTAGCCAATTCAGTATTTGCCCAACCAAGAAAAACTAAGGCACTGCCATATAAGTCAGGACTCGGGTTGCTAGCAAGAAAACGCTCTAGGTGAGTGATAGCCTGCAGCAGTTTATCTTTATCCTTGCCATGTCGGCCTAACTCACTTTGGTCCAAGCCCTGATCCAACAAAGAAAAAGCGAGAAAAAACTCACTAATTTCTAATAATGATTTAGCGCCCAGTGTTTCTGCTATATCGTGCGCTTGTGAAAAATAATTATTCGCGGTTTTGCCGTCATGCAACTGCATATGATAAAAACCAGCGTAGTTGAGTGCTTGGGCGAGCTCATAGGGCTGGTTTAATTGTTTATACAGGCTCAGTGTTTCTTGTAATGCTAAAACTCGAGTGGTTAAGTCAAAAGTATAGTTTTGAGCGATAGCAAACTGACTTGCGGCAATCATGCATTGATTACCGAGTTGTTGATAAAAGTTAAGCGCTTTAAGTAAGCGTGATTGATTTGCTTGTAAGTCATTCTCTGGGGATTTTTCTAAGCCTGAGTTACTTGGGCTACCCAAATAAAATAACTGGTCTGCCTCTAAACTAAGCTCATGATTTACTGAAAATAAGGCTTGAGCTTTTGCTGACCAAACTCGATGTTCTGACCAATTTTGTTGTTGCCAGGCAATGTTGGCTTTTAATCGATAACTACGCGCCATTTGCTTAGCGTCACTTGCCTGCTCAGCTTTATTAATGGCCACATCAACATATTCATCAACATCAGGCTCTCCTCGCCGAAAAGCAATTTCTGCCAGCCAGTAGTGAATAAAGGCATCTAAGCTGGGATCATTAATCAAGGCTGGTGTGGAAATACTGTTAAAAAGAACTTCGGCTTCATGCCATTGACCTAGTGCAAAAGAACTTCTTGCGCTATATGCCTTGGCCCAGTTATTTTCTTCCTCAAGTAAAAGTACCGCTTGAAAGTATTTTATCGCACGTACAGGACCTTCTTGCTGTAACGCTTGCATGCCCTTCGCCAGTGCTAACGAGGTAATTGGATTATCACTTTTTTGTATGGTGAGATGTGATTGTTTTGGATTAAGTAAATGTAGTAGTTGCTGACTTATAGATTGTAATGCCGCGGGTAAAGAAGGATAACTGATACTGCCTTGCTGTATTCTTTCTTGTGCATGAATTATCTGAAAATCTAATACTTGCTGTTTTTTATAAAGTCTAACGCTAGCAAAAATTGCCGCATCAATCTCGTGTTCACGTAACAAACTACGGATATGCACAGGTAACGTCGGCCAAGGTAATTGGGCATCAAGCAACATGGCATTTGCTAGCGCAGGTGGGGTCACATGTAATTGTTTATGGCTCATGGAGTCATGTCGCTGTAGGTCAATCGATAACATATCTGCTAACCCTAACTCTAACCAACCCATACTAGGATCGTCCGTTGCATTAACAAAAGGTAAAACTAATACTGACTTGATAGCTGTTATTGAATCACTTTCGTACTTATTACTTTGTAGATTTTGCTCAGCCAGATATATCCAATAAAAGAGAAGACTAGCTAAGGTAATAAATGTTATCAACGCAAGATAACGCGTTTTTTTTCTGCTATTGAGGTGAAGTGCTTTTTCATTTACTTCAGCGCCCACCTTTTCGTTAAGTACAGATTCTTCCTTTGTCACAGTCTTAAAGATAGTTTCTGCATTCAGCTGAATAGTCTTCTCTGGGGCAATCCCTTTATCGTCTGTGGTACTGCTCGCGTCATTAACACTGCCCTGCGGAGTATTAATGACATGAATGATCTTGTTTTCATCTGAAGGGGCTTGATTAGTGGCTTGTATCCACTGATAACCACGTTGTGGGTAGGTCTTGATAAAGCTAGGGGCTTTTGCCTTATCACCAAGCGCCGCTCTTAATTCTCTTATACTTTGTGTTAATGAGTTTTCTCGATATTCGCCATGCAACCATAACTCACTGAGTAACTCTTCTTTACTGATAATGCGATCTTGATGAGTGATTAAATAACTGAGTAAATTAGCCACTTTACGGCGTAATGGCACTTCCAAGTATTCTGCTTGATTTCCTTTTAACTTTTCATTTCTTTGTTCATTAACCTGGAATTTTAGATCTTCATGGTTACTTTGATCTTCAACGGTAATAAGACTGCCACGACGATCATTAAAACTAAATTGAGCAAACTGGTAAATAGACATTAGGCAAAATGAACACAAGAAAAGTTGTTAGTAATTCTACGTGATAGCACAAGTAAATAACAAGCTTCTTCAGCCATCTAAAAATAAACACACAAACCCTAGGCCAATGTTTTTAAAGTATTTTATTTGAAAGTGAAATTATTTCATAAAGATTTAATAACTATTTCACTTATATTAAAGGCCTATTTCATAACACCCAGTTTTCTTTTGGGTATAACTATTACTCTAAATTTTCATGCCTGATTACGATAAATAATATTAAACAATCAGCATCATAGTAAATAGGAAGTCTTCTATGGAAGCTATCATTCAGTCTGCCTTAATAGACGGACAACAGTCCTTATATATCGTTGCGATAATATTTTTCTCCGGTGTACTGACCAGTTTGACCCCTTGTGTATATCCAATGATCCCCATCACAGTATCGGTCATTGGCAATCAAGCAAAAAACCGCTTACAAGCCTGTTTACTTTCACTTGTTTACGTCTTGGGATTAGCATTAATTTATGCCGCTTTAGGCATTTTAGCAGCAAGTACAGGACAACTTTTTGGCTCGGTTGCCAGCCATCCAGCGACCTTATTAGTTGTTGCTAGCTTTTGTATATTAATGGCTCTGTGGATATTGCAATGGATTACCTTACCGGCCCTGCCCTTCATGTCTTCAGTCACTTCAATTTCGGATAACACACAAGAAAATAGCAATTATGTTTTTATCAAAGTATTTTTCGCTGGCTGTATATCTGGCTTGGTTATGGCGCCTTGCACTTCTCCTGTATTAGGCATGTTGTTGATGTATGTTGCCGGTGAAGGGCAACAATTGTGGGCCGCCTTATTAATGTTTACCTTTGCTGTTGGCATGAGTTCATTACTTATTATTGCCGGTAGCTTCAGCGGTTTCGTCTCGTTATTACCCCGCTCAGGACATTGGCTAAATACAATAAAGTGGCTAATGGCCCTACCTATGTTGGGCGTTGCTATCTACCTAATTAGCCAAGCCCTTTTTTAGCGCACGTATCGCCACCATTTTTCGAATACCTAAACTTTTGCTCAACAATAAATAAGGAAATAAAGATGATTTATCCTCTAACTGCTTTACGGAAAAAAATATCCAGTAAACATAAACAAAGACTTAACAAGATTCCATTAGTAAAACCATTAATATTAGCACTAAGCCTACTGACAATCCCCTTGAGTACTATGGCCGCCAACTTAACCATAGGTGACAAAGCACCGCACTTTCAAGCGGTAACTATTGCAGGTAAATCGGTTAACTTAGCAGACTTTGTCAACAAAAAACCTGTGTATTTAAAATTTTGGGCGACATGGTGCAGCTACTGCAAGGTGGAAATGCCACACCTACAGGCTATTTATGATGAAAGCGGTGAACAGGTAGAAATACTGACTATTAACGTTGGAATGAATGATTCCATTAGCAATATCGAACGTTTTTTTCAACGTGAGGGTTTTAACTTACCAACAGTTTTTGACCAAAAAGGTGCAATAACCAGTCGTTATGGTGTGGTTGGTACGCCATATCATGTGTTGATTGACAAACAAGGCAATATTGCCTATCAAACTTTTCTCGCGACAGATCAATTAGATGAAAAAATCGCTGAATTTTCACAGCTGGCCGATAACTCAAAACAAGCTAACAACACGATTGTAGCAGGAGTAACGCAATGAAATTAACACTCTTTATCATTATTACCATAATCCAGTTACTCGCATATCCACCAGCAGTTAAGGCAAATGAAGACTTACCTTCTAACAATGTACTCGATGAAGGCATGATAGATCACAATCTCTTAGCAAATCTGCACAGCTTTAACGGCCAAGCCATAACGCTTGATAACACTAAGATAACCCATCTGGTTTTCATTGATGTTTGGCGAGCTTATGGTGGCCAAGGGGACGATAAAGTTGTTGCCGCCCTACCAGCAACGTTCCTAAAACAAAGTCAGCAAATTTGGATACAGCCTGAAATAAATGTAACTAAAGCACAATTAACGGAATTTCAGCAATATCTTGCTCATATCACCCCTCTCGTTTTAGATTCAAAATTTAGCTTAATGCGCTCCTTAAACATTTGGAGTTCACCATTTCATGTTCTCATTCAAGGTAATAAACGCTTATTTTCTGGTGACGCAGCCGCATTAACCTCCTTTGTAGACAATCGCTTTGGTTCACCTGAAAAACAATTTAAGCAAACCTCTTTGGCCAAGCAAAAGAGTACTGAAACCTCCCCTGAAAAAGCGCCTGAAAATATTAGCGATAAAAATAAAATTGCAGAAAAGCCACATAAGCCATTAACGGGTGATAACGCACCAACATTTTCAGTGAGAAGCCTTAAAGGGGAACAAGTTACGCTAACTTCTGCGCTAAAAGCACTATCAGATAATCAATCACTGAATTTAGTTTTTCTTGATGCTTTATGCCCTATGCCGCAGTTCCCAGAATGTGAACAAAAAATAGCGAAACTTAATAAACTCATCAAAGAGGAGCCCAGTAAACAATGGCTCGCGGTGATAAATTCATATTATGTAAACGAAGATTATGTAAAGGGTTTTATTGATAAATCCGCCCTGACAATGCCTATTTTATTTGACCAAAACAATACTATTTATCGGGCATATGACGTTTATGCTTCGCCTTATGTGATTAAGGTAAACCGCCAAGGAAAAATAGTGTCTAGAAGCGATCAGATTCAGTAAAACATCTATTGAGCGCTGCTCGATGAATAGCAGCGCCGTTAACTTCATTATATTTTTT